>Ga0224505_10000046_pt1 | contig 91641 bp, 83 predicted proteins | sample SF_Jan12_sed_USG_FD_169102 | JGI IMG/M metagenome (GOLD analysis project Ga0224505, IMG submission 169102) | Sediment microbial communities from San Francisco Bay, California, United States - SF_Jan12_sed_USGS_4_1 | ecosystem: Environmental > Aquatic > Marine > Sediment | place: USA: California...
GCCCGGGGGTGTACTGCCCCTGACTTTCCCGGCCATGTGCCGGGATTTTTTTGCCCTCGATCGACCGGGCCGGACTGCCGCCGGATTCGGGTCAGGCACTATGAGGTCAGTCCGCGGCGGGCGGGAGCGCGTTGGTCGGGATCGGGGGCGGACTGGCATCCACGGTCGCGATGCCGCCGGAATCGTGCGAAAATCCCGCTCCCTCACCAGGCGACATCCGGAACGCATGAGCAAGGACACCCGTCAGTTTCGCGGTATACCGATCGTTCCCTCCGGCTCGAAGTACCGGACGGACGCCGGCTTTACTGCCATCAAGAACGGCGTAAAGACCCGGCGTGACACGCCACCGCCAGCCGCCGGCAACAAGCCGAAGTGGCTCCGGGCGAAGATGCCGTCCGGCGCGGGCTTCTCGGGCGTTCGCCAGACTGTGCGCGAGCACCGCCTGAGCACGGTATGCGAGGAGTCGATGTGCCCGAACATCGGCGAGTGCTGGAACGCCGGCACCGCGACGATCATGGTCATGGGCTCGGTGTGCACGCGCGCCTGCCGATTCTGCGCGGTCGATACGGGCAATCCGCGAGGCTGGCTGGACGCCGAAGAGCCGCAGAACACGGCGCGGGCCGTGCAGCTCATGAAGCTGAAGTACGTGGTGATCACTTCGGTGGACCGCGACGACCTCCCGGACGGAGGCGCCCGGCACTATGCGGCCTGCGTGCGTGCTATCAAGGACCTGAATCCGCATACGACGGTCGAGGCCCTGACGCCGGACTTCGGCGGCGTGCACCAGGACGTGGCAACCGTGCTCGACTCCGGCCTCGAGGTATTCGCCCAGAATGTCGAGACGGTCCGACGCCTCACGCAGCGCGTGCGGGATCCGCGTGCCGGCTACGAACGCACGATCGACGTGCTCGCGTATGCGAAACAATACCGGCCCAACGTGCTGACCAAGACCAGCCTGATGCTGGGTCTCGGCGAGGAAGATCGCGAAATCCTCGAGGCCATGGACGACCTGCGCGTCGCGAACGTCGACATCCTGACGCTCGGCCAGTACCTGCGGCCGACGCCCAATCACCTGCCGGTCGAACGCTTCGTGTCGCCGGCCGACTTCGATGCCTACCGGCGGGAAGGGCTGGATCGGGGCTTCGTCGAGGTCGTCGCGGGTCCGCTGGTGCGTTCGAGCTACCGGGCCGAGCAGGTGTTGCAGAAGAATAACGTCGGGCTGGCCGTCTGAGCCGGCTGCCAGTCACGCCAGGCGCATTGCGATTGAAGTCATGAGCGAGTTTTTTGCCGAGTACGGACTGTTCCTCCTGAAGACCGTGACGCTTGCCGCCGCGATTGTCTTCGTAATCGGCAGCGCGGCGGCCGCAAGTCGCAAGGCGGCGCAGCAGGAAGGGCTCGAAGTAGAGAACCTGAACGAGAAATACAAAGCGCTGTCGAAGGGCCTGCGCAAGGCGATCATGAAAAAGGACGAGCGTAAGGCCGAAGCGAAGGCCGAAAAGCAGCGTGCGAAGCAGGAAGCGAAATCGAAAGAGCACAAGCCGAGGGGCTTCGTCATCGATTTCAAGGGGGATCTAAAGGCGACCGGCGTGCAGTCGCTGCGTGAGGAGATAAGTGCGATCCTCGAAGTCGCCGACGACAGGGACCAGGTGATCGTGCGACTCGACAACCATGGCGGCGTCGTGCACGAGCACGGCCTTGCGGCGTCGCAGCTGATACGTGTGCGCCGGCGCGGTATCCCGTTGACGGTTATTGTCGACAAGGTGGCGGCCAGCGGCGGTTACCTGATGGCCTGCGTCGCGAATCGCATTTATGCGGCGCCGTTCGCGATCCTCGGATCGATCGGGGTAATCGCGCAGATCCCGAATTTCAACCGGATGCTCGATACGCACGGCGTCGAATTCGAGATGGTGACTGCCGGCGAGTTCAAGCGCACGGTGACGATGTTCGGCAAGAATACCGAGAAGGAACGCGCCAAGCTCAAGGAGCAGCTCGAGGACGTACACTCCCTGTTCAAGGCGGCAGTGCAGGAGTACCGCCCGCAGCTCGACCTGGACCGGGTTGCGACCGGGGAATACTGGTACGGCAGCATGGCGCTCGAGCTGAACCTGGTCGACGAACTTAAGACCAGCGACGAGCTGCTTGCCGAGCTGGCAAAGGACCACGATCTGTTCCACGTGGCCTACAAGGTGAAGCAGCCGCTGCAGAAACGGCTGATGTCTTCGGTCGATGGCGCGGTCGAGAAGCTCGACGCGGCCGGCTGGCGGCGTCGTTTCGAGTCCGGCCTGCCACGCTGAGAAGGTCCCGGCCGGCGGGAACCCAGTCGCCGGCCGCTTGTCAGAGAAAGCGAGTCGCCGGCCCCTGCCGGGCCGAGGCAGTCCGTTATAATGGCGGCCTGTCCGAGAGGTATCCCGAGATGACGAGCCCTGTTATCAAACGAGTTTTCCTGGTGGCCGCAGCCGCTCTGCTGGCCGCGTCCTGTTCCACCTCGCCCACGGGGCGGGCCCAGCTGGTCCTGAAGTCCGACACCGAGCTGGAGCTCGAAGGCGCGCGTCAGTTCCGGATGATCGAGCAGACCGTGCCGCTGGTACAGGACCGGGCGACGATCGACTTCGTGGCCTGCGTCGCGAACGCCATCATCGAGCAGGTCGAAGGCGATGCGGCCGATCTCTACTGGGAACTCCGCGTCGTCGACCAGCCCGAGGTAAACGCTTTCGTGCTGCCGGGCGGCAAGATCGTCGTCAACAGCGGCATCCTCGGCGTTGCCGCAAACCAGCACCAGCTCGCCGCCGTGCTCGGCCACGAGGTCGCGCATGTCACGGCACGCCATGCGAACGAACGGGCGTCGCGCGCGTCCCTGACCAGCGCCGGCATCGATATTGGCGCGATCCTGCTGGGTGGCGGCTACGCGAACCAGACGCGTGGCGCGCAGAGCGCGCTGTCCGGTCTCGCGACGCTCGGCATTCTGAACCCGTTCAGCCGCGAGCAAGAGACCGAGGCGGACGTCATCGGCGTCGAGTACATGGCGAAAGCCGGTTTCGATCCGCGCGAAAGCGTCGAGTTGTGGAAGACGATGAACGAAAAGAACAAGACGAGTATTCCGGAGTACATGTCGACCCACCCCTCCGGAGAGACGCGTATCGACGACCTGGTGTCGCATTACCCGACGGCGCTGGCCCTGTTCAACGAGGCCCAGCAAGAGGGTCGCTACCCGGACTGCCGGCGCTGACCGGCGCGGCGTTCAAGGATCATTTCTCCGGGCACGCGGCCGACTATGCCCAGGCGAGGCCGAGCTACCCGGACGCCCTGTTCGAATTCCTCGCGGACAACTGCGCGCGCCGCAGCGTTGCATGGGACTGCGCCACCGGCAATGGCCAGGCGGCGATCGCGCTCGCCAGGCACTTCGGAAAGGTAATCGCGACCGACGCGAGCGCGCAGCAGATAGCGTCGGCGACTCGTCATCCTGCGATCGACTACCGGGTCGCGCCGGCCGAAGCTTCCCGGCTGGGCCCCGCGTCGATCGATCTGGTCACCGTGGCACAGGCGCTGCACTGGTTCGATTTCAGCCGGTTTTTCGCCGAGGTCGAACGCGTACTTGCGCCCGGCGGCCTGTTCGCGGCCTGGTGTTACGGGCTGGGGCGGGTGACGCCGGACTGCGACCGCATCGTCGATGACCTGTATCACGGCCTCGACGATTACTGGTTTCCCGAGCGAGTGCACGTCGAGAACGGGTATCGCGACATCCCGATGCCGTTCGTGAGCCTGGACACGCCCGGGTTCGACATGCGCCTCGACTGGACGGCCGAGCAGATGATCGCCTATCTCCGGACCTGGTCGGCTGCAAAGAACTACCAGCGCGAGCACGGCCGTGACCCGATCGACGCGGGCGTGGCGGCGCTGAGCGAGGCCTGGGGCAGTGGCGCCAGGCTCGTGGTCTGGCCGCTCGCGCTGCGTGCCGGCTACCTGGCCCCGGCCGATTAGCAGCGTGTTAGAGTCCAGGACCGATTTCTGACAGAATCCGCGGCAATCATGCTGAACCGACGCCCGTGAACCGAATCCGAACAAGCCTTTGCCTCATCGCGTTGCCCCTGGCCATCAACGGACTGGCGGGCTGCGCGGCCCTCGACGGCTATTTCGGCTCGTCGCAGGGCCGGTCGGCAAACGTCGCGCCCGGGGTGCCCCTGCACGAACGGGCCGAGCTCGAGCCGATCAGCCGCAACTATTTCGTTCTCGACACGCCCGACCAGTCGGTGGTCGGCGAGCCGCAGATCGTTTTCACGAACGCAGAGGACACATTCCCCGACCTGGCGCGGGAATACGGCCTCGGCTTCGACGAACTCGTCGCCGCGAACCCGGGAATCGATCCCTGGTTGCCGGGCGAGGGCACGCCGATCCTGCTGCCGACGCAGTACGTTCTGCCGGATGTCGAGCGCAGCGGTGTCGTGTTGAACATTGCCTCGAAGCGGCTGTTCTATTTCCTGCCGGCAAAGGACGGCGAGTTGCTGCAGGTACTGACCTATCCGATCGGCATCGGGCGTGTCGGCTGGGAAACGCCGCTCGGTAGCACCACCGTCGTCAGCAAGGCGCGGGACCCTCACTGGTACGTACCGGCATCCGTGCGCGAAGAGCATGCCGCCGAAGGCCGGCCGCTGCCGGCGGTCGTGCCGCCCGGGCCGGACAATCCGCTGGGCAACCGCGTGCTGAAACTCGACATGCCCGGCTACCTGATACATGGCACCAACCAGCCCTACGGCGTCGGCATGCGCGTGAGCCACGGCTGCGTGCGCCTGTACCCGGAAAACATCGAGCACCTGTACGAACTGGTCGGCGTAGGCGAGACCGTCACGATCGTCAACGAGCCGTATCTCGCCGGCTGGCGCCACGGCGAGCTGTACTTCGAGAGTCATCGTCCGCTCGAAGACGACCCGATACCCTCCGACGTGCGCCTGCACCGTGTGATGTCGGCGATAAAGACCAGTTCGCGCTCCTTCGACCTGGAGATGGCGGAGGCCGAAGCGAAGACCGTGGCCGAGGACGGCCTCGGCGTGCCGGTGCGCGTCCTGCGCCGCGATATCGACGAGGTCTTCGAGCGTGCCCGTGTCGTACGCAACACGGTCGAGCCGGATCCGAACATGCCGTCGCTCGAGGAAGTGCGCGCGCTGCTCGACGAACCGCTCGAAAACGAGTCTCAGCCGCAGCCTTCCGCACAGGAATAGCGCCCCGGGATGTGTCGGCGCGGCGTGTTTCGACGCCGCGGTCGGATGGCTTATACTGCGGTCCTTGCGGGCGATTAGCTCAGCGGTAGAGCGCTGCACTCACATTGCAGAGGTCACTGGTTCGAAACCAGTATCGCCCACCATCTACATCCGCCGTCGATGAACGATCCTTACGATCTCGCCCGCTTCCTCGATGCGCAGGAACGCGTCTACCCGGCTGTCGTCGCAGAACTGGGGCGGGGCCGGAAGACCGGGCACTGGATCTGGTACATCTTCCCGCAGATAGCCGGGCTCGGCTCCAGCGCGATGTCACGCCGTTACTCGATCGGTTGCGTCGACGAGGCGCGGGCCTATCTCGCGCATCCGGTACTCGGGCGGAGGCTCCGCGAGTGCGTCGGCCAGGTCATGAACATCAGCGATAAGACCGCAGAGCAGGTTTTCGGCTCGCTCGATGCCATCAAGTTTCGATCCTGCCTGACGCTGTTCGGTGCGGCAGGGGTTGACCCGTTATTCGAGCAGGCCCTCGACCGTTACTACGGCGGCTCGCCCGACGAGGCCACGCTGCGCCTGCTTGCGCGCGCCTGAGGCCAGCGGGTAGCGGCCGGCGTCAACGCGCGCCGGGAAAATAGGATCGAAACTCGTCGGGCAATGCGGCGGGGTGGAGCGGAGTTTCCGATGGCACAGGCAGGGGCGCCGAATGGTAGGTGTTCCAGAAGAGCACCGGAGCGCCGAAGCCGGCCGCGACGACATCCGCGACCAGGGCAGCCATCGCCTTGCCTGTGTAGGTCGCTTCCAGTTCGATGCCGAGCTGATCGCGGGCGAAGACGATTGCCGCATCGGTCTCCCGATTGCTGTGCGCATAGCCGGTACCGAAGAACTCGTGCCTCAGGATGCTGCGCGCATGCAGGTAAAGATCGGCAGGAAAGCCCTTGTCGATCCGGTTAAGCATGTAACAGGTCTTGCGCGCCAGGCGATCGAGAACTTCCTGGCGCGCGTAGCTCGGCTCTGACACGCGCACCGCGTGCAGCTCGGTGTCGAGCCCGGCGAGCGCGAAACCGAGACCCAGCCCGGCAGCCGTGCTCATCGTTCCGGTCGGGACATAGACTCGGGCCGGCTCGGGCAGCTCGCCGGAACTGACCTGGGCCGCGAGCTCGAGGCCGGCGTTGACGAAGCCGACCGTGCCGAGCCAGGAGGAGCCGCCGGCCGGCACCACCCAGGCGTTTCTGCCCCACAGGTGCTGGCGGAGTAGCGCAATCCGCCGCGCGTAGTCACCGCCGTAACAGACGAGCTCCGTGCCGTTCTCGAGGTGCATGTTCAGTGTCGCCGCGATCGCTGGCGTACGGCGCTGGTGTGCAAGAAATGCCGTCGCGTCGAGGCCCAGCTTGCGCGCATACAGCGCCGTAGCGAGCGCATGATGCGAGCCGGCGGCGCCGAAGGTGGCGATCCGCTCGCGGCCCTTCGCAAGCGGCGGGCGCAGCAGATACTCCAGCTTGCGCAGCTTGTTGCCCCCGTACAGCTTGCCGGTGCGATTGTCCTCCTTGATCCAGATGCTCTGCCTGCGGCCGTCTGCTTGCAACTGCCGTTCGACGACCGGCGTCGGCAAGCTTGCGATGGCGATGCGATCGAGCGTGCTGCCGATGCGCGGGAAGAGCGAGTCGAGATGGCAGTGGCCGTCCATGTCGGTATGGTTTACACCTCGGGCACAGAAACGACGAACTAACGATAGCATCTGTCGCGCTCTATAAATTAGAATCGTGGCACCGATATCTGACGCAGGACTGACGGAGACAGTTTTGTCAGATGCTCTTGACCGTGGCATAACGGTCACCGAAATCGCGCCGATGGACCATCCGGTCGATGCGGCGTCATGCACGGCTGCCGCCTTCATCGGCCGTGCGCTTCGTGGCCCCCTGAATACTCCGGTGCTGGTCGAGAGTTTCGCCGGGTTCCGGCGGCGCTTTGGCGGCACCTGGCATCGCTCGAGCCTGGGGCCTGCGGTACGCCAGTTCTTCGAACACGGCGGCAAGCGTCTCTACATAGTGCGCGTCGCGAACAACGCGCGGGGCGCGATGATCTGCCTGCCGGCGGAACACGGCATGCTGGTGCTGCGCGCGCTCGAGCCGGGTTCCACGGAGCATATCCGCGCCGCCGTCGACTACGACGGCATCGAGGCGTCCGACACGGTACACTTCAACCTGACGCTGCAACGGATTACGCCGGATACCGGGCTGGTGCTCGACCAGGAGATTTACCGACGCCTGAGTTGTGATGCCGACGACCGCCGCAACGTGGTTGAAGCGTTGCTCGACTCGGCGATCGCGCGCGCGCAGGCGCCGGCCCCGCAAGGCCGGCCCGCGGCAACGATCGGCCCGGACGCCGAATCGGCCAGCGGTTACGTAAGCCAGGCGCAGCGGGGCAACGACGGCGACGAGCTGTGTGATTACGACCTCGTGGGATCAGCCGAACGGAGCACCGGCATCTTCGCGCTCGAGGGCGTCGAGCAGTTCGACCTCCTGTATATGCCGCCGCCCGGTAAGGAAGTGGATCTCGGCCCGACGGCGATACTTGCGGCAGAGCTGTACTGCCGCCGTCGCGGCGCGATGCTGATCGTGGATCCGCCGTCGGCCTGGACGTCCGTGGATGAAGCCGTATCGGGCATCCGCCGTTCCGGTTTCGCGAGCAGCAACATGGTTTCCTATTACCCGCGCATGATCGACCGCGAGGATCCGCACGCGCAGCCGCGCGGCATCGGCGGCGCGCTGGCCGGGCTCTTGTGCAAGCTCGACGAGCAGCTGGGTCCGTGGCAGGACCTCGACCAGCCGGGCTACCGGTTGAGCCGGCGCTTTCGCCCGGCCCTGGTGCTCGAACCCGACGAGGCGATACAGCTTGTGCGCGAAGGTCTCAACGTCCTGGCCGGCGACGAGGCGGGTAAGGCCGCATTCTGCGGGTCAGTGACCCTCGGCCGCGGCAGCCCGATCGACCGGCGCTTCGCCAGCCTGCCGGTCAGGCGCTCCTGCCTGCAGCTGACGAATGCGATTGCGCGTGCGACCCGCTGGGCTGTATTCGAGGCGGGCGGACCCGTCGTCGCGAAGCACCTGCGGGGCCAGGTGCATGCCTACCTGGCCGCGCTCGCGGAGCAGGGCGCGTTTGCCAGCGAACGATTTACCGTCGACTGCGAGGCCAGCGTCCCTGATCCCTCTATCGGCCGCGACCGCGTCGTAACGATCCTGCTGTCGTTCCAGCCGGTCGACTGCGAAGAAGTCATTTCGCTTACGCTGCACCTGTCGGCTGCCGGCTGCCGCGTCAGCAGCACCGCGTTCGCGCCCGTCAATGCGGAGTGCGCATAGCCGCGCAGCGCGGCGGCTTCAATTCGCCGTCCGCTTGCGCAGGTGGTATTCGAAGGCTTCGCGGCCCGAACTGCGGTTGTTGAACCAAAGGATCAGCATCCCCTCCACGTAGCGCGCGTTCTCGAGCGGGCCGAGGTCGATCGCCTCGAGCCCGAGATCCTCGACCAGCCCTGCAACGACGGCTTTCGCGGCCGCGTCGTTGCCGACCAGCGGTATCGTCACCGGACCGCCGGCCGAATCGGGGTCGACCATCGTGCGCCAGTTCAGCGTATTGAAGGCCTTGACGACGTGCGCGCCGGGCGCAGCGGCCTGGATGATCTCGGCATTCGAGGTCTCGACGCCCATTTCGAATTGCCCGTCGGCACGGCTGACGAGCGCATTGGTCGGGTCGATGACGATCTTGCCGCTGAGGTCACCGAGGCTAGTCGTGATCTGCTCGACAGCCATGCCGGGCACGGCGAGCACGACGATACGGGCATCGCGCACGGCCTCGGCCGGCGTCGTCGCGCGCGCGCCATCGCCCGTTCGCACAACGAGCGCCCGCACGTCGTCGCGCCCGGGCTCACGCGAGCCGTAGACGATGTCGTGTCCCAGCGCGGCGAATTCGGGCCCCAGCGCGCCTCCGACCTGGCCGGTGCCGATGATGGCGATGGTCTCCGCCGACACGGCGCAGGATACGGACAGGAAACCGATCAGCGCGGGGCGCAGGATGTTGCCGAATAATGACTGGTGCATGCTGGACCTCCAACGGGTTGGCACGGGCAGGCAGGCGATTCAGATGTCCTGCAGCCTGTAGCCGGCCGCCTCGATGTCGGCGACGACTTCCTTTGAGGTTTCTCCGGTGGCGAGGAGCCGTGCCTGGCGCCCGATCTGGAAACGTTCCTGGCTCGCGTAGTGCTGGAACGCGGTTTCGCCGGCCAGGTTTTCGAATACCGGCAGCTCGTCGACCGGCAGTGCCAGCCGCCCGAAGCCGAGCGGCATGCCGGTCGAGTCGATCGTCGCGAGGTCGGCCAGGGCGGACGGAATGTCGCCTGCCACGGAATGAGTCGCGACCCGGATCAGCCGCCGGTACGGCGTGTAGCGGATCGCCGTATCCGACAGCATCGGCGACGCGAGCAATGCGGTAGTCAGTCGCGCAGCATCGGCCCTCGCGCCGGTCGCGGACTTGCAGTGCGCAAGCAGCACGGCGTCACCAAGGTCCATGTTGTCCAGGTACTCGATTACCTCGCCTCGCAGGGACGGATACTGCGTTTCCAGTACGGGAATTGCCTCGGCGCATCGCCCGAGCACGGCCTCTGCCCAGGCGGCGCGCGCCGAGTAGTATGCCGCGCCGCTGACCTTGTACAGGTCCATTGCCTCGAGCGCCAGGGTCTCGAAGTCGCGGTCCAGCAGCGCCTGGACCTGACGCGATATGTCAGTGCCCTTGCTCGTCTCGCGAAAACGCTCCGCCGCCTCGAGTGCCTTGTCGGCCCAGCCGAGGACCGAGTAACCGTCCACCAGCATCAGTATCTCGAGCGGGTTGGGGTCCGCCGCAACGGCGCGCTCCATCCAGAAGATATAGCGGTCGTGGTGGCCGAGGTCCCACTCGATGTTCGCCGCGTAGCGATAGGACGTACTCACGCGCGGAAACAGCGTCTGCAGCTTGTAGAGGTGCGCGCGGGCCTCGTCGAAACGGCCGAGGGCGGCCAGCGCATTGGCGAGCCCGGTCTGGGACAGCGAGTTCAGCGGGTCGATCTCGACGACCCGGGCAAATGCGGCGCGCGCCTTCTCCGGTTCGTTGATGTCGAGGTATATCGACGCGAGCCATTGCAGGGCCCGGATGTTGTTCGGCTCCTTGCGCGCCGCGCGCTCGTAGTAGTCGAGCGCGCGGGCCTTCGCAGCGCTGTCGTTCAGCGACAGCACGCGCAGCTCCTGTACGAGCCCCGCGATCGCCAGCGTGTCGGACGAGGGCTCGCCCGCGGCGAGCGCATTCTCGATCGCCGTGCCGGCCTCGGCTATAGCTTCCTGGGCGCCGATGTCCCGGTAGTTCCAGTACTGCAACGCGACCGCCTCGGCGTAGCCCGCCAGGTAGCGGGGATTGCCGGGATCGAGCAGGGACGCCTGGGCATACAGGTCACGCGCCTGGCGGGTGTCCGGCAGGGTTCGCTGCGCGATTGCCGCCTGGGCAACCAGGTACAGGTTCTGCGCCTCGATGTTCCGGCCTCCGTCGACCGGTTGCGCGATACCCATTATCTCGGCCTGCAACGCCCGTGCTACGTTGGTCGCGATTTCGTCCTGGATCGCGAACGTGTCGCCGTCCGCCCGATCGAAGGTCTCGGACCACAGGTGGAAGCCGTCGCCCGCCTTGATGAGCTGGGCCGTGACCCGGAGCCGGTCGCCCGAGCGCCGGATGCTGCCTTCGAGCACGTGCGCGACGCCGAGCGCGTCGGCGATCACGCGGAGGTCTTCGTTGCGGCCCTTGTAGTAGAACGCGGACGTACGGCCAGCGACCTTCAGGCCCTCGACGTTGGCGAGTACGTTCAGGATCTCCTCGGACAGGCCATCGGCAAAGAACTCGTCGTCCTGCGAGCTGGTCATCGCGACGAAGGGCAGCACCGCGATCGAGCGGTCGGGCGAGCCGGCATTCGAATCCGGGGTCGCGGCAGTCGGTGCCGGCATGTCCGTGCTGACTTCGACGGGCTCGTTCCGTACCAACACCCTGTCGGCTATGACCACGCCCAGCAGCAGGACCACGCCGGCGACCGTGATGTAATTCAGCCGGCGCCCGGTGCGATCGGCAATGCTCGCGTCGGGTTGAACGTTCGACGTTTTTTGCAGGCCGTCGGGCGTCAGTTCGTACACCCAGGAAAAAACGACGACGACGGGAAAGCCGATCAAGAGCAGCGCGGTGACCACGGCGTCGAACCAGGCAGGCAGCTCGAGCGCATCCTCGAGCGAGGTCGAGACCTGCAGCAGCAGCCAGCCGACGACGATGTACGCGGCGACCGCGCGGAAGACGTTTCGCCGCTGCAGCTCCCTCAGGTATTCCCCCATGCTCCTGATCCGTCTTGCTTTTTCAGGCGGCCATTATTGGCGCGGCGCGCCCCGGACGCAAATGCCGGGCCGCCGGCGAGGCCCGATCGGCCGCTGGCGGGCTGCCGCGGCGGGGAACTGCTAGAATCCGCGCGGTCAAAGCGGGCGTACCGCCCCACCCAGGATTCCCGGCATGCATTCGTTTAAGCGTAGATATGTTCAGTTCTTTTGCCTGGCGGCTGCCGGCCTGCTCGCCGGCTGCCCGGACAGGATCCCCGAGCCCATGGCCGAGCCGGAGCCTGTCGCGCTGCTCGACCGCCTTAGCCCGGGCTGGAATGCCGTCGAGCCCGGCGGCGAAACGATCTGTTCGGATGGCACCGACTACCGGTTCTACGTGCGGCCGGGCGACCCGGAGAGGCTGATGGTCTACTTCCAGGGCGGCGGCGCCTGCTGGAACGGGGCGACCTGCGATCCGGACCTCAAGCCAACCTACTACGTCAACCTGGCGGAGCTCGATCTCGCGAAGGCGCACGGCGTTTTCGCGTTCGACCTGCCGTCGAATCCGTTCGCAGACTACAGTGTGGTATTCGCGCCCTACTGCACCGGCGACGTGCACCTGGGCAACGCGGTCGCGACCTATACCGCGCCGGAGGTCGAGGAACATGCCGAGCACGAGGTGACGATCAATCACAAGGGCACGGTCAATGCGCAGGCTGTGCTCGACTGGACCAGCGCACATTTCCTGAAGCCGTCGACTGTGTTCGTGACGGGTTCGAGCGCCGGTTCCATTCCGTCGCCGTACTACGCGATGCAGATTGCCGACCGCTACCCGGAAGCCCGCATCGTCCAGCTCGGCGACGGCTCCGGCGGTTACCGCCGCAGCGAATCCTCGGCGGCCGTCGAAAATGCCTGGGGCACGCTCGACATACTCCGCCGGTCGCCGGAATTCGCCGACCTCGAGGCCGACGATCTGACCTACGAGATACTTTACGTCGGCGCCGCGAAAGGCAGCCCGAACATCCAGTTCGCCGCGTTCGATCATGCCGAGGACGGAACCCAGAAGCGCTACCAGGTGCTGTCGGGCAACGAGGTCGAGTCCCTGCTTCCGCTCCTCAGGGCGAACCAGCAGGACATCCGTCGCGAGGTCGATAACTACCGTAGCTACATCGCCGGCGGCGACATGCACACGATCCTGCTCCGGCCGGAGTTCTACACGCAAACGGTCGGCGACGTATCCGTACGTGATTGGGTCGCGGCACTGGCCGACGGCAAGCAGGTCGCCGATGTCGCCTGCACGGACTGCGCGGCACCCGAGTACGTCGACGGGGCGGCCGTCGCCGCCGAGTAAGGGGCGGACCGGGCCCGGGGCCGAATCCTATGCGCGCCGCGACGCCCGTCTACGACCACGAGCGATACTGGGCCGAGTGCTACGGTACCGCGCCCTTCCTGCCGATGTCGCGGCAGGAGATGGATGCGCTCGGCTGGGACTCCTGCGACGTGATCATCGTGACGGGCGACGCCTACGTCGACCACCCGTCTTTCGGCATGGCAATCATCGGCCGCCTGCTCGAGGCGCAGGGTTTCCGCGTCGGCATCATCGCGCAGCCGGACTGGCGCTCGAAGCACGCGTTCGAGGCGCTCGGCCGCCCCAACCTGTTCTTCGGCGTCGCGGCCGGCAACATGGACTCGATGATCAACCGCTATACCGCCGACCGGAAGATGCGCAACGACGATGCGTACACGCCGGGTGGCGTCGGCGGCAAGCGGCCGGATCGGTGCTCCCTGGTATACGCCCAGCGCTGCAGGGAAGCCTTTGGTTACGTGCCGATCGTGCTTGGCGGCATCGAGGCCTCGCTCAGGCGCATCGCACACTACGACTACTGGGATGACAGGGTGCGCCGTTCCATACTCGTCGATTCCCACGCGGACCTGCTGCTGTACGGGAACGCCGAGCGCGCCGTCGTCGAACTCGCGCATCGGCTGGGTCGCGGCGAGCGCATCGACACGATCACCGACATACGCGGCACCGCATTCCTGCGGAAAGATACACCCGAGGGCTGGTGGGAAATCGACTCCACGCGCATCGACCGTCCAGGCAAGGTCGATTCGATAGTGAACCCCTATGTCAACACGCAGGACGCTTCCTGCGAGACACGGGCAGGCGACCAGGAGGCAGCTGCGCCACCAAACGCGCTGCGCTTCGTGCCGGACGCGCGCCGCAACCGCGCAAAGTCCGTAATCCGCCTGCCGTCATTCGAAAAAGTCCGTAACGACCCGGTGCTGTACGCGCATGCGAATCGTGTGCTGCATCTCGAGACGAATCCCTACAACGCGCGGGCGCTCGTGCAGGCGCATGGTCAGCAGGAGCTGTGGCTCAACCCGCCGGCGCTGCCGCTCGCGACGCCCGAGATGGACTACGTGTTCGGCATGCCGTTCCAGCGCGTGCCGCACCCGGCCTACGGCGAAGCGAAGATCCCGGCCTGGGAGATGATTCGATTCTCGGTCAACATCATGCGTGGCTGTTTCGGCGGTTGCACATTCTGCTCGATCACGGAGCACGAGGGCCGGATCATCCAGAACCGCTCGGAGGAATCGATACTCGAGGAAATCGAGAAGATCCGCGACACGATGCCGGGTTTTACAGGTGTCATCTCCGATCTCGGCGGCCCTACCGCGAACATGTACCGGCTCGCGTGCAAGAGCCGCGAGATCGAGGCGGCGTGCCGTCGACCGAGCTGCGTGTTCCCGGGCATCTGCAGCAACCTGAACACCGATCACTCGGCTTTGACCGGTCTCTATCGCAAGGCGCGCTCACTGCCCGGCGTCAAGAAGGTGCTGATCGCGTCCGGGCTGCGCTACGACCTCGCCGTCGAAGACCCGGAATACGTGAAGGAACTGGTTACGCACCATGTCGGCGGCTACCTGAAGATTGCACCGGAGCACACCGAGCAGGGTCCGCTCGACAAGATGATGAAGCCCGGGATCGGCAGCTACGACCGCTTCAGGGAGCTGTTCGAGAAGTTTTCGAAGGAGGCTGGCAAGGAGCAATACCTGATCCCGTATTTCATCGCGGCGCATCCGGGCACGACCGATCTCGACATGGTCAACCTCGCGCTGTGGCTGAAGAAGAACGGATTTCGCGCCGACCAGGTGCAGGCGTTCTACCCGTCACCGATGGCGACCGCGACGGCGATGTATCACTCGAAGAAAAATCCGCTTCGCAAAGTGACGTACAAGAGCGACGAGGTGGACGTCGTCAGGAGCCCGGCCCAGCGCCGGCTGCACAAGGCGCTCCTCCGTTACCACGATCCCGACAACTGGCCGGTCATCCGCAAGGCGCTGCAGCAAATGCAGCTCGAGGGCCTGATCGGCTCGGGTCCCGACAGGCTCGTGCCAGCGGAGCAGCCGCGCGATGCACGGCACAAGGCGCCGCGGCGCAAGAATTCGAAGGATGCGCACGACAAGCGCGTCCGCAAGGGCAGGGCGCTGACGCAGCACACGGGCCTGCCGCCGCGGGCGGACTCGTAGGAACCCGCTCCTCAGGCGAGCCCACGATGTTCAACTCGGGTCGCCCGCCTGTGGCCACACTCCCCCTCGTTACGGGACCGGATCGAGGTCGCAGATCCCGAACACGTTGCCGTTACCCAGCTCCGCCCAGGTCGTGAACAACTGCGCGTCGATCGTCGAATCGGCGTTGTAGTCGGCATCCAGCCGGACAGTCAGGGTGTCGACGGCCACCAGCCGCATCGAGCTGCCGTTGCCGGCCATTACCAGGAGTTCACCGGAGGACGGCCCGGTCGACGGGTCACCGTCCACGACGAACACGTCCGGGGCAAGGCTCATATAGCTGAAACTGCCGACGAGGTCGGTGCCGGTAAAGCTGCCGAACGACTCGCGGGTGACGGTCCCCGGCTGGCCGATCTGGATCAGCGCACTGACGGAGGCATTGCTCAGTATCTGATGCCGGCCGCCCGCGCTGATGTCGAACGCGACGGCCGTGCTGCCTGCCGTGACAAAGCCCGGGTTGACGAAGCCAGCATCGTAGGAGGTCGCGAAGGAGCCAAGGCCGATGTGGCAGGTGCCGTCCGCCCCGCGCCGCAAGTTGGTCTCGGCAACGTTGGCGGCTACCGAGACGGCGGCGCCGACGGTGCCGCTGAAGCTCTCGACAGTGAGCTGCATGGCGCCGTCGAGCTTCTCGGATGCCCGGATGCAGGCGGCGAAACTGGCGTCCAGGCTGTCGCCGGCGGAATACGTACCCGCAGTAGCAATCGACCCGGACACGTCTGCCGTGCCGCTGGTGGTGCAGTCGATCGTCAGCGGCCCGAAGTCGCCCGACACGCCTTGCTGTTGCACCAGCGTGAAGACCCCGGTCGGAGCGAACTGCCCGCCTGCCGCCACGGTGACCGAGCCGAAGCCGGTGACGGCGTTGAACACCTCGCGCGCGACGATGGAGACGTTGTCGCTGGTGATCGCGGACCCGCCGGCGGGGGTCGTTTCGCCGGTCAGCTCGGACCAGCTCGTGTCGACGAACTGGTCGATGGTGCCGTCGCCGTTCGTGTCGATTTCCAGCCGGACATTCAGGCTATCCACGACGACTATCTTCACCGATGATCCCCCGGCGCCGGTAATCAGTATTTCGCCCGTATGCGGGTTGAAGTCGCCGATCGCCTGGATGGAGACCGTGCTCACATAGTCGACCGAGCCGCCCAGCGCCGTGCTCTGCAGGCGGCCGAGGGCATCCGCCAGCTTGGTGTCCGGAATGACTCCCATGTCCACGCTCAGCGAATGATCGAAGTTGCTGAGAGTTGCGACCAGGGAGTTTTCGCCGACTTGCAGGCTGGAGCCCGCGAGCGTGATCGTGAGGACCGGGAAGTCGAGCGAATCGTAGGTCAGGAGGAAGTCGCCGTCCGCGGTGAATACGAAGGTGCCTCGGTTACGACGACGTCGGTGAGCAGGGTCTCGAATCCTACCAGGAAGACATCGGTCAACGGGTCGCCCTGCAGTGCGGCGATCGTCAGGTCGACGGTTCCGCTGATCACGTACCCGTCGTTGTTGTCGCATTCCGTGAATACGGCGACGATGCGGTCGCCGATCGTCGGCTTCGTCGGGTCTGCAACCGTCTCCGTGATATCGACGGTGCCGCCGTTCGGGCAGTTCGCCAGGACCCCGGCCTGGGCCCCGAATCCCTGCAGGGAACTCGACCGGGACGGCGCTGCCAAGCCCGCGGCCGCCGGCAGAACCAGGTCGATCCTCGAGATGTCGGCGAGGTCGAAGCTGGCGCCGATGGAAACGAGTACGGCCGATGACACGGCTGTACCATTGGCGGCCGTGATAGTCAGTGTCGGCCCCCCGGTCGGGGGTGGCGGTTCCACGGAGCCACCCGATCCTCCGCCGCCGCCCGATGCGATAGTCGTTGCGACGCCGATCGTTACGAGGGCCGCGATCCAGAAATAACGCAAGTCGCCGATAGTCTTGATGTTCATGGTGGTGCCTCCCGAACGGACGAAATCGCGCTGGCCGCGGCGCAGCCGAGTCCGGCGGCTACCAGGTCGCCCGGATCGAAATGCCCGTTCAATACGTATGACTGGATGCTGTGGAGTAGCGGTGCGGCCGAGGCCGGTACCGCGTGGTCGATGAAAAGCCGTTGCAGCGACGGGGCCTGCAGGAATTCAAGGGCCGCAGCGCAGGCAAACCATGCGCCGGCGCCAACGGCGGCGGCGCGGCGTGTGCGGCCAATGAGAAGGATCAGCAGCAGCGCAAACGCGTACGCGTGCAGGAAGGAGGGCAGGACCGGTCCGAGCGGACCGAACAGGCCCGAGACCCCGGGTTGCAGCCCGGCAAAAGCTGCCAGGAACTGGGTCGAGGTCCAGTCCCGGTCGACGACGTAAACGAGACCACCCATGACGAGTGCCGCCACCGCCGACCCTGGCACCGCGATCTCGATCGCCGGATGTTGCCGGAATGCGTGGAGAGTGCCCGTGGACACGTATTGCCGGCTGGATTACCCGCGGCTCGTGCCGGCGGTTCGAAGCCGGACCTCGCCTTTGTTGCCTTTACCATCGACAGGCTAACGGGATGGCGCTCGATAGCAATCGGGACTTGTACGAATTGGTGCTCGCAGGCGCGCAGCGAACGTCCGCGTATTGGCTGCCCGGAGTCAGCCGTCCGTCTTCCCGGCCGGGCCGTAGCCTCCGCCGCCGGGCGTCTCGATCGAGAACAGGTCGCCGGCAGCGAGCTCGACCGACGCGCAGGCCGGGAGCCGTTCCTCGCGCCCGTCGGCGCGCAGGACGCGGTTGACGCCCGTCTGTGCGGGGCCGCCGCCGGCGAGTCCGAAAGGCGCGATGCGGCGATGATTCGCGAGAATCGCGGCCTCGACCGGCTCGGTGAAGCGCAGCATGCGCACAACGCCGTTGCCGCCGTGCCACCGGCCCTTGCCGCCCGAGTTTTCGCGGATCGCGAAGGCCTCGACCCGCACGGGAAAGTGGAGTTCGAGCACCTCGGGATCGGTCAACCGCGAGTTCGTCATGTGCGTATGCACCGCGTCGCAGCCGTCGAAACCCGGGCCCGCGCCGGCGCCGCCGCAGATCGTCTCGTAGTACTGCACGCGCGCATTGCCGAAGGTGAAGTTGTTCATGGTGCCCTGCGAGGCGGCCAGCGTGCCGAGCGCGCCATACAGCGCGTCGGTGACGCACTGCGAGGTCTCGACGTTGCCGGCGACGACGGCGGCAGGATAACTCGGGCTCAGCAGGCTGCCCGCCGGTATGCGGATCGCCAGCGGCTCCAGGCAGCCTTCGTTCATCGGGATCTCCTCGCGGATCAGGCTGCGGAAGACGTACAGCACGGCGGCACGCGTCACGGCCTCAGGCGCATTGAAATTGCTCTCCGACTGCGGCGACGTGCCGTCGAAGTCGATCGTCGCCATACGGGCTGCGTGATCGACGGATACGTGCACGCGGATCAGCTCGCCCGAATCGAGCTCGTATTCGAACTCGCCGGCGCGCAGCGAACCGAGCAGGCGGCGTACGCTGGTAGCGGCGTTCTCGCGCACATAACGCAGGTAGCGCTGGACGGTGTCCATGCCGTAGCGGGCGACGGCTTTTTCGAGCTGCCGTATCCCCTGCTGGTTGGCGGCGAGCTGCGCCTTGAGGTCGGCGACGTTCTGGCGCGGGTTCCTGGCCGGGTACCTGGCGCCGGTCAGCAGCGCGTTGACCTCGTCGAGCCTGAACCGTCCGGCGCGCACGAGCCAGAAGTTGTCGATCAGCACGCCTTCCTCGTCGATATGACGGCTATCCGGCGGCATCGACCCGGGCGATATGCCGCCGATGTCGGCGTGATGCGCGCGCGAGGCGAGGAAGAACAGCGGCCGGCCGGCGCCGGCGAACCATGGCGTCACCACTGTGATATCGGGCAGGTGCGTGCCGCCATTGTAGGGCGAGTTCAGCATGATCGCGTCTCCCGGCCCGAGTTCGCCGCCCTTCGCCGCGATGACGCTCCGGACGCTTTCGCCCATCGAGCCGAGATGCACCGGCATGTGCGGTGCGTTGGACACGAGCCGGCCCTCGGCGTCGAACAGCGCGCAGGAGAAGTCGAGCCGCTCGCGGATGTTCACGGATAGCGCTGTATTCTGCAGTACGACGCCCATTTGCTCGGCGATGTGCATGAACAGGCGATTGAATATTTCCAGCCGCACCGGGTCGGGCACCGCGTCCGCCGTTGTCTCGGCGGTGACCAGCGGAGCCTTGCGCTCGAGCAGCAGGTGGCCGCAGCCGTTGACGCTGCCACGCCAGCCCGGGTCGATGACGGTCGTTGCATTGGCCTCCGCGACGATGGCGGGTCCGGCGATGACGCTGCCGCTGCCGAGCGCGTCGCGCCGGTAGACGGGCACCCGCTCGCGCTTCGTGCCGGTCCACATCTCGGCGCTGCCGGCAGCCTGCGGACGGCCGCCGGCCGCTATGAACGGGTCGCTGAACGCCTGCTCCATGCCCGTGCCCTCGACGCGCAGTGTCGCGACGATCAGCCGCTCCGAGTCCGGCTCGGTCCCGAAACGGTTGCGGTACAGCCCGGCAAAGGCATCCAGCATCCCGGCCGCATCGCCGAGTGGCACGTCGAGCACCGTGTCCGAGCCGCTGACGCGGATCCCCAGCGCGACGCCGTAACGGCGGTTCGCGGCGGGCACGTTCTGGGCGGCCAGCGCGGCATCGCAGTCGGCGCGCAGGCCCTCGATCGTCGACCGCAGGGCGGCGAGTTCCTGCTCGTTGAAGGGCACGTCTGCGGATACCTGCCGCTCGGCGCGGATGTCGGCGAGCCCCATCCCGTAGGCCGACAGCACACCGGCCAGCGGGTGCAGCCAGACCCGTTTCATGCCCAGCACCTCGGCGACCCTGCAGGCGTGCTGCCCGCCCGCGCCGCCGAAGCAGCACAGCACGAAGTCGCGCACGTCATCGCCGCGCTCGATCGTGATCTTGCGTATCGCGTTGGCCATGCCCTCGACGGCGACGGCAAGGAAGCCGTCGGCCACGGCCTCGGGCGTCACGTCCGAGCCGAGCCCGGCCGAGACAGTCGCAGCGAGTTCCGCGAAGCGCTGCCGCACGCACTCGGCATCGAGGGGCTCGTCGCCACGCGGACCGAAAACCCGCGGAAAGTGCTCGACCGGGATGCGGCCGAGCAGGACGTTGGCGTCGGTGACGGCGAGCGGGCCGCCGCGCCGGTAACAGGCGGGCCCCGGGTTCGCGCCGGCGGACTCGGGCCCGACCTGGTAGCGGCCGTCCCTGAATTTCAGGATCGAGCCGCCACCGGCGGCAATCGTGTGGATCTTCATCATCGGCGCGCGCAATCGCACGCCGGCCACCTCGGAATCGTTGCTGCGCTCGTACTCGCCGCTCCAGGCCGACACGTCGGTGGACGTGCCGCCCATGTCGAAGCCGATCAGGCGCTCGAAGCCCGCGCGCGACGCCGTCTCGACCATGCCCACGACGCCGGCGGCCGGACCGGACAGCACGCTGTTCTTGCCGCGGAAGCCGTCGGCGAGTACGAGCCCGCCGTTCGACTGCATGAACAGCAGCCGCTCGGGCTCTGCGACGCCCCGGAGTTCGCGCCGTAGTCCCTCGATGTAGTTGTTCAGCACGGGTGTCAGGTAAGCGTCGGCGAGCGTCGTCTCGGCACGGCTGACGAACTTGACCAGCGCCTCGACATCGTGCGACAGCGAGACCTGGGTGTAGCCGGTTTCGCGTGCGAGTTCGCCGATCCTCTGCTCGTGTGCCGGGTAGCGGTAGCCGTGCAGCAGGCAGATCGCGACCGAGCGCAGCCCGGCGTCATAGCCCTTTTGAAGTTGTGCGCGGACATCGTCCTCGCCCAATGCGGTGACGATCCCGCCGCCGGCATCGAGCCGTTCGACCGCCTCGATGACCGACGCATACAGTGGGGGCGGCTTGACGATCTGCAGCGCGAAGATGTCCGGCCGGTTCTGGTAGCCGATCGCGAGCGCGTCGCGAAAGCCCCGGGTGACCACCAGCACCGTCGGCGTGCCGCGGCGCTCGAGCAGTGCGTTGGTCGCGACCGTGGTGCCCATCTTTATCGCCTCGATGCCGGTGCCCGAACCGGCGACGAAGCGCCGGATACCCTCGGCCGCCGCGTCGGCGTAGTGCTCCGGATTCTCGGACAAGAGTTTCGCCGTCGCGATGCCGCCGTCGGGGCGGAGAGCCACGACGTCGGTGAACGTGCCGCCGCGGTCGATCCAGAACTGCCACTTGCCGGGCTTTGTCATGGCGGCGAAGTTAGCGGATTTACTGGGGATTTACACTCATTTCCCGGTATCATGCCCGGGTCCCTTGGGGGAGGGAGCCCATGGCGTCGTTGTTCGACGAGCTGAAACGAAGGAACGTCTTTCGCGTCGGCATAGCCTACGCCGTCGCCGGATGGGTGCTCGCGCAGGTCGCGGAGTTCGCGTTCGAGAACTTCGGCGCGCCGGACTGGGTGCTGAAATCCTTTGTCGTCGCCCTGGCGCTCGGCCTGCCGATCGCGCTGATCGTCGCCTGGGCCTTCGAGCTGACGCCCGAGGGCATCAAGCGCGAGAGGGACGTCGACCGCAGCACCTCGATCACCCGGCAGACCGGTCGCAAGCTCGACTTCGTCATCATCGCCGTGCTGGCGGTCGCGGTCGTCATGCTGCTCGCCGACCGGCTGTGGCTGTCGGAGGCAACGCAGCCGGCCGCGCCGGAGGTTGGCGAGGTCGTCGCGACGACCGGCCGGCAGTCGATCGCCGTGCTGCCGTTCGTCAATATGTCGGGTGACGACGATTATTTCGCGGACGGGCTGTCCGAGGAACTCCTGAACCTGCTGGCGAATATCCCGGAGCTCAAGGTGGCCGGCCGCACCTCGTCGTTCGTCTTCAAGAACAAGACCGAGGACCTGCGCGCAATCGGCGATGCGCTCGGTGTCGACACCGTCCTCGAAGGCTCGGTTCGCCGGTCGGGTGACCGGTTGCGGGTCACCGCGCAGCTGGTCAACGTCGGCGACGGCTTCCACCTGTGGTCGCAGACCTACGATCGCCGGATGGCCGACATCTTCGATATCCAGGACGACGTGGCCGGCGCCATTGCCGGCGCGCTCAAGCTGCATTTCCTGCCGCGTAGGGCCGAGCCGACGACCAACGCGGCGGCCTACGACCTGTACCTGCAGGCCCTGTCATACATAACGAGTAACGAGGATCCACGAACGCTGAATATCGTTGTGCCGCTGCTCGATCAGGCTATTACGTACGATCCCGGGTTCGCCAAGGCGCACGAACTGAAGGCACTGGCGTACTGGGGCTCGGCCGGGGAGCGCATCGAGTCGCCGGCCGCCCGACCGCTGGTATACGAATCGGCCAGCGCGGCCCTCGCCGTCGATCCGACGCTGGTCGTCGCCCGGCTGCTTGCGTCGATCGCCGAACCGGGCGTCGGCAACTGGAAGCGCGCCATCGAGGCAACGGAGGCGGCGTACCGTGCCGCACCCGGCGACTACAACGTCGCGAGGGTCCTCTGCGACTTTTACCTGGTGACCGGCTACGTGACCGATGCGCTGCATTGCGCCGAGCGCATGCTGGAGCTGGAACCCCTGTCGTCGCTCAGTCATTTCCGGCAGGGCGCCGCGCTGCGGGGCCTCGGGCGGCGGCAGGAGGCCCGCGAGTCGTGGCGCCGCGCAATCGACGTTGGCGGAACCGTCTACTGGTCGAATATCGGCATGGACGAATTCGTGGCCGGCGAGTACGACGCGGCGATAGGGTCGGTCGGCAGATTCGAGAAATTCGGTTGGACGGTCGACGATGTGCGGACGATCCTGGAGGGCGTCACCGCGTCCGGGGGCGGCGAAAAATTCCTGCGAGAGTGGATCGCCGTCAAGGGTGCCGAAGCGCCCGATAACATCAGCAAGGTTCTACTGCTGGAGGCGTACCTGCAATTCGGATACCTGGACGCCTACTGGCGCGCGATCGGCGATATCGTCACCGCCGAGGACCCGGTCTGGAACAATGCGGACTGGCTGTTGCGCGACGGGATAATCTTCCGGGCGCATGAATTCATGAAGCATCCCGCGTATCTAGACTATGCCCGGCGCGGCAGCATTATCGACCTGTGGGACGCGCGCGGCGCGCCGGATTTCTGCAGTAAGATAGGCGGCGAGTGGACCTGCGAATAAGTGCCCGCACAGGGCAGGGGGAACCAATGAATCTGACGACCGACCGCTACCTGGCGGTATGGGTGCTGCTCGCGATATCTGCCGTCGGCCTGGCCCAGGAGGAGGAACCCTTTCAGCCGGTCGACCTGCCGGATTCGCTGGCCGCGAAAGTCCGGGGCCTGCCGCAGGAGACGATCGACTTCCTGCGCGGCGAGGACGCGCTCGGCTTCGCCGAGCGCCACGAGCTGCTGTTCGCGCGGCTCGAGCCGAAGACGCCCGAGGAGATCGAGGCCTACATCGACGCGATGATCAAGGTCACGGAGCTCTCGAAGTTCAATCCCGAGACCGACCCGGCGTCGATACCGCTGAACACGAACTCGCCCGGCTTCAACGCCTGGAAGGTGCGGCGGCCTGCCGAGTTCGACACGCCGCGTGCGCCCGGCCCGATCAACATCAATCGTTACCTGTACGCCGGCCCGAAGGAGGGCATACCGACCTTCTTCAACCTGCCGGTGGCGCTGACGCCAGCGGACCTGCTGGCCGGCGAGGTCGACGTGGCAATCATGGGTGCGGGGCTCGACATGGGCTCGGGTTTTCGCGGCGCGGCCTACGGCCCGCGGGCGCTGCGAACCGCGGAGATCTACACGGGGGTCGGCATGTCGGACCCGCAGTACATGCACACGATGGTCTCGGAGTTCAACGAGCTGACGATTGTCGACTACGGCGACATCGCCGTCGATTCGCTGTCGACCGAGCGCAGCCTGGAGCACATACGCGAGATCGTGCGCGAGGTCGCGACGACCGGCACGATCCCGTTCATCGTCGGCGGCGACCACTCGCTGATGTACCCGGACGCGGCCGGCGTCGTCGACGCCTACGGGGTCGGCAAGGTCGGCATCGTGCATTTCGACGCGCACTACGACGCGGGCGTGGGTTACGGCGCGCACATGATCTCGCACGGCCAGCCGGTGCGCCGCCTGTTCAACGAGGGCCTCGTGCCGGGCCAGAACTTTATCCAGGTCGGGCTCCGCGGTTCCTGGCCCAGCGACCAGGGCTTCCAGTGGATGCGCGAGAACGGGCTGCGCTACCACACGATGGCGGAGATCGAGAAGAACGGCTGGGAGGCGACGATGGAGCGCGTGCTGGACGAGGCGCTCGACGGTCCGGAGTACATTTTCATCTCCTTCGACATCGACGTACTCGACCCGGCATTCACGCCGGGCACCGGCACGCCGGAGCCGGCAGGCCTGACGACGCGCGAGGTGTTCCCGATCGTGCGCGGCCTGTGCGCCGAGAACAAGGTCGTGGGCTTCGAACTGGTCGAGCTGAATCCCCTCGTCGATCCCGGTTACACGACGGCGATGAACTCGGCCCGCGTCATTCGCCAATGCCTGAACGGCATCGCGATGCGCAAGCGGGGCCTGACCGAGAGGCACTACCTGAGCCCGCTGACGACCGATCACGGCCACGACAAGAACTGAGCAACGGAGCGGTAACGTGAGTACCCGGATACAGAACTTGTTTTCGATCTTCCTCGGCGTCGTACTGGCGGCAGCCTGCCACGCGCAAGACACGCCGCCGCGGGCGCGCGACCTCGGTATCCCCTTCGAGGGTACGCCGGGGCCGCTGAACGCGATCACCGACGTCCCCGGGGTGACCGTGGGCCACGCGACCGTGATCGCCGACTACGACAACGGCAGCGCGGCGCGCACCGGCGTGACCGCGATCCTGCCCCGCGGGCAGGGCTCGATCATGACGCCGGTTTTCGCCGGCACGGCCGTGCTGAACGGTGCCGGCGAGATGACCGGCACGATCTGGGTCAGGGCATCCGGGTTCCTGGAAGGTCCCGTGATGCTCACCAGCACCCAGAGCGTGGGCACGGTGTTCGAAGAAACGATCAAGTGGCGCGTCACCCACGCGGAGCGTGACGTCACCGGCTACGCCTGGTCGGACCCGGTGGTCGCCGAGACCTGGGGCGGCGAGCTGAACGACGAGAACGGCTTCTACGTGCGGCCCGAGCACGTCTACGCCGCCATCGAGGGCGCGAAGGCCGGGCCAGTCGAGGAAGGCGGCGTCGGCGGCGGCACCGGCATGACCTGCTACGATTTCAAGTGCGGCATCGGCACGGCCTCGCGCATCGTCGAAACGGCGGACGGCACGTACACCGTGGCCGCGCTCGTCCAGGCCAACTACGGCTGGCGCGAGCTGCTGCAGATCGCCGGCGTGCCGGTCGGCAGGGAGCTGCCGCTCGCAGCGGCGGCCGAAGCCCGCATGCCGATCGAGGACGAGATGGGCTCGATCATCGTCGTCATCGCCACCGACGCGCCGCTGCTGCCGCACCAGCTCGATCGCGTCGCGACCCGGGCCGGGCTCGGCATCGCGCGTGTCGGCGGCATGGCCAGCAACGGGTCGGGCGACATTTTTATTGCTTTCTCGACGGCGAATAACCGCGAACTTCGCGCCGGGACCGACCTGTCGGTGCGCTTGATGGGCAACGAGAACCTGACGCCGATCTTTGTCGGCGCAGTGCTCGCGACCGAGGAAGCGATCGTCAATGCGCTGGTCGCCGCCCGCACGATGACAGGCTTCCAGGGCAACACGGTCGAAGCGATAGACCACGACGCGCTGGTCGAACTGCTCAGGAAGTACAACCGCCTGGCAACGGACTGAGGGTCTCGCAACAGGCGTCGTCAGTCAGGGGTTCGTCCGCAGTCTCGCGGGAGGCGACTGGAAAATAGAACGGCTGGCTGTCGTCACCGGTCGGCGACGCCCGGCATACCTTCCATTCCGCGCGACGGCCTATGCTGGACCAGCGCCGTCGCACGGTCTCGAACGGGATGCCGAGATCGATCAGCGCATGCCGGTGATCGATCAGGACGACGGCCCCCGCTGCCTGCATTAATGTCCGCCATGCCACCCGGAAGACAAAACGCCGCCATCGGCTGCCCGCCTGCGTGCGCAGGAACGCGCAGTGAAACTCGAGGTGCGTTGCTTCGTCACGGGCCAGGTCCAGCAGCACCGACTTCAGCCTGCTATCCGGCAGGCGCGAAGCGATCAGGCGGTAATAGCAGATGCCGACGACCTCCGCGGCGAGCAGCACCATCACCTTGAGCCGGAGCCCCATCAGCCGCCGCCCGAACACGAACAGCCGCGCGGTCCAGTTCTTCCGTACCAGTTCGCCGCCGAGCATGCGCACGGCGCAGGCCAGCAGCTCGGCGTGATGGTGTTCCTCGGCGACGAACAGCGCCATGGCCTCGGCGAAGTCTCTGTCGATGCCCCGGATGGCGCTGTGCCTGGCCTGGCCGACGACCGTGCCGCCGCCGGATTCGCCGAGCTGGAAGATCGCCAGTGAACGCGCAAGCGATCCTGGCAACTCGGCCAGCGCGGGCTCCGGCGCGAACGGATCCGGCAGCGGCCGGTCCTGCCTGGCCGCGAAAAGATCGCGCCAGCGGCGCCAGTCGATACCTTTGTCGCGTGCTGCCTGCATGCCGGCTCTCCCACTAGTCGCCACAGGTACCGTTGTACGGCCGGATTCTGGCGGCGCGGGGGAGCAAATATGCCGAATTGTGGCGGCGCGCAGGGGCCGGCGACGCAGTAGGGCGATCGGGTACTATGCCCGGTCCGGGATACCGGGACCGCGCTCGTACCAGCCTCGGGACGCGTTGACGACGCGCACGGCGGCGAGCATCACCGGGACCTCGATCAGCACGCCAACGACGGTTGCGAGCGCGGCGCCCGATTCGAAGCCGAACAGCGCGATCGCGGTGGCTACCGCGAGCTCGAAAAAGTTGCTGGCGCCGATCAGCGCCGACGGGCCCGCGACGCAGTGCGGCAGCCGGAAGTAGCGGTTCAGCAGGTACGCGATCCCGGAATTGAGAAACACCTGGATCAGGATCGGTACGGCCAGCAGAACGATGACCAGCGGCTGGGCGAGTATCTGCTGGCCCTGGAAGCCGAACAGCAGTACCAGCGTGGCCAGCAGGGCGACGAGCGATACCGGACCGAGCATTTCGATGACGCGGGCCAGCTGGCGCTCGCCATCCGCCCGGGCGAGCAGGCGCCGCCGCCAGGTGTTGGCAATGATCAACGGAACCACGATGTACAGCAGCACCGACAAGAGCAGCGTGTCCCAGGGAACGGTGATATCGGAGAGCCCGAGCAGCAGGCCGACGATCGGGGCGAAAGCGAACACCATGATGATGTCGTTGAGCGCAACCTGGGACAGCGTGAAGTGCGGCTCGCCCTTCATCAGGTGGCTCCAGACGAACACCATCGCGGTACACGGCGCCGCCGCGAGTATGACGAGCCCGGCTATGTAGGAGTCGACCTGTTCGGCGGGCAACTGGTCGCGAAACAGGTGGCCGACGAACAGCCAGCCGAGCAGCGCCATAGAGAAAGGCTTGACGCCCCAGTTGACGAACAGCGTGACCCCGACGCCACGCCAGTGTTCGCGCACCCCTTTCAGCTGGCGCAGGTCGATCTTGATCAGCATCGGGATGATCATGGCCCAGACCAGTACCGCAACCGGCAGGTTGATGTGCGCAAGCTCGATTCCGCCGATTTGCTGAAAGGCGCCCGGAAATGCCTCGCCGAGAACGATCCCGACGATGATGCATAGTCCGACCCACAGGGTCAGGTAGCGCTCGAAGATATTCATGGTTCGCTCAGTGATGGATAAATGCCTGCACTCGGCCGCGAGGGTTCTCGCCGTGAGCCTCGATGCCGGCAGACTCGACGTCGAGCCAGTCGCCGCCGAAATGGCGGGCATAACCCTCGGCGCTCTGCGAGCGGCAGGAATTGCCCGTACGCAGGAACAGCAGTCTCATGTCAGTCCAATCCAGGTATTTATCCGACGGGGAAGCGGGCCCGGGGGCTCCGGGCCGCGACGGCGAGACCGGCGCTCAGGTCGCCCGGCTTGCCTCGATCAGCGCTTCGATTTCGTTGTTTCGTTCGAGTTGATTCCGAAACTGGTTCAGCAGGTCGGACATGATTATCCACTTTTGTGTGACGATATTGCGAAACTCCCGCGTTGGCAACGCGTCGACCAGCAGGCCGGGTTCCACCGCGGCAGGCAGCGGAAATTCGGCAAGCCGGCCGAACGCGACCGCCGCGTAATCGAGATGCGCGATGATGTAGGGCTGGAACGTGTGGACGAGTTCCGCCTCGTGCGTCTGCTGGACCAGTTCGATCACTTCCGATCGCGAGTAGTAGCTTGCGAGCGCGTTGCGAAGCTCGCGGCTGCGAATCAGCTTCAGGTCGCCCGAACCGGCGAGGTTGTTGTAAGCCCGGTCCACGGCAATGAACGTCGGCATATTCTGTAGCTCGCGGACGTAGGCGCCAAGGACGTCGCCGCCTGCGTCCGGCATTGCATGCACGGCCTGCTCCTGGAGCGCGACCATCGCGCGCAGGATGGCCTCTGATTCTGCGATGCGTCCCTGGAGCCGGGTGCCGTTGATGGCAAAGTCTTCGGCGAGTTCCGCGAGGTAGACCTGCTCCAGCCGAATGTCCCGCCGGCCTTCCCACCACGTGTCGATCTGCAGGCCGACGAACAGGCCAACGACGACGACGAGGAAATCGAGGAGAACCGCGAACCAGTTCTGTTCGCGACAGTGCTCCATGACCCGCCGCAGCAACATCCAAGAGCCCGTCCGGCTGGTCAGTCGGCCGAGTAGACGACTCGGCCGCCGACGATCGTCTTCAGCACGCGGACGTCACGGATCTGCTCCGGCGAGATGGCCGTGATGTCCTGCTCGAGGAGCACCATGTCGGCCAGCATGCCTGGCAGCAGCCTGCCCTTGATGTCTTCGTCGAAGGCGGCGTACGCGCCCCCGAGCGTGTAGGCCCGCAGGGCCTCCTCGACACTGATCTTCTGCCCCGGTACCCAGCCGGCGGGGTGTGCGTCGTCCAGCGTCTGGCGGGTGACCGCAGCGTAGATCCCCTCCAGCGGAGTCGCCGGCGCAACGTACCAGTCGCTGCCGAAGGCGACGTGCGCGCCGGCGTCGATAAGCGAACGAAACGCATAGGTCGTTTTCGCGCGTTCCTCGCCGATCACGCGGTCCGCCCAGCGCCCGTCGTCGATCGCGTGGTAGGGCTGCATGCTGGCGATGACGTCTTGAACGGCAAAACGCGGAACGTCGTCCGGGTGTATGTGCTGCGCGTGCTCGATACGGAAACGCCGGTCTCGCTCGCCGTGAGCTTCCGCGACGTCGAGGTATATGTCGAGCAGGTCGCGGATCGCGCGGTCACCGATAGCATGCGTCATCACGTGCAGGCCGGCGGCGTCGGCGGCCGTAATCCATGCGCGCATGTCGTCGAGCTCGTTGATCAGGAATCCGGATTCACCGGGCGTGTCAGTAAACGGCTCGAGGAAGGCGGCGGTATGGGAGCCCAGCGAGCCGTCCATGAAGCCCTTGAGGCCGCCGATCCTGAGCCATTCGTCGCCACGGCCGTTGGCCTGCAACTCGTCGCGCAGGCGCTCCCACTGCGCGAGCGGTACGACGGAATAGATGCGGGTGATCATCCCTCCTCGCGCCTGCGCGCGTCGATATGCGGCCAGGCTTTCGAAGCCGGCCATGTCGTGTACCGTCGTCACGCCGTTGCCGGCGAAGTAGTGCATCGCCGCCTGCACCTCGCGGTCGAGTTTCGCCTCGCCCGACGGCGGTATCGCGGCAATGACGAGATCCATGGCATTGTCCTTCAGCACACCGGTCGGCGAGCCGTCTGCGTTCCGGACGATTTCCCCGCCGCTGACATCCGGCGTGTCCGCGTCGACGCCGGCCAGGTTCAGCGCGAGCGAATTGGTCAGCACCATGTGGCCGTCCAGCCGCTGGATGAACACCGGGTTGTCCGGGGTCAACTCGTCTATCCATTCGCGCCTGGGCAACTCGCCGCCCCAGTTTTCGTGGTCCCAGGTGCCGCCGGTGATCCATTCGCCCGGTTCTATGCCGGCCGCGAATTCGCCGATGCGGCGCGAGAACTCCTCGGGCGTTCTTGCGTCGCGCAGTTGCACCGAGGCGAGCGCCGAGCCGCCGTCGACCAGGTGCACGTGCGTGTCGATGAAGCCGGGTACCAGCATGCTGCCTCCCGCCGCGATGACCTCGGCGTCGGGCCCGACCAGGGCCTCGAGGTCGGCCGCGGTACCCACGGCCAGGATCCGTTCACCCAGGATCGCTACCGCCTCGGCCCACGGCTGGTCCGCGTTACCGGTCCACACGCGCGCGCCCGTGATGACCAGGTCGGCAGGCTCCGCCGCCGCAGCGGTTCTGTCGGCCGCAGGCTCCTTCGCCGGGCTGCAGGCGGACAGCGCTGCGACCGCCAGCGCTGTGACGAAAGCCAGGGGGGCGGTCCGGTATCGCGATTCAGGCATCGACTGTCTCCGCTGCACGGGCATCAGGCGGAGCATTGTACCGGTTTGCGCGCGACCGGCGAGCCTGTCCGGCCGCTTTCTATCCGATTGATTTTCGGGCAGTCTTGCGCCTTATGAAGCTCGATCGTTTCATCCGGATCGCGATCGGCGTGTTGCTGGCCCTGGTGTTCGTCATCGCGATAGCCGCGCTGGTCTTCATCACCGAATCGGCACTGAACGTGTGGGCCCGATTGTTGGAGGGGCCACGCTGGCTGCTGTACGGCTACGTCATGATAATGGCATCGCTGGTGGTGATCGCGATATGGCTTGTCATTCGCCTCGTGGTACGCCGCAAACCGCGCAGGGAAGCCGCAACCCCGAAGCCGATGTCACGGGAGGACATCGAGCGCCGCCTTGCTGACGCGGATCGCGCCGGCGTCGAGGTAGCGGCGGCGCAGTCCGAGCTGCGGGAGCTCGCGGCGCGCCAGGCCAGCGGCACTGTACACCTGTGTTTTTTCGGCGAGATCAGCACGGGCAAGAGTTCGCTGATCAAGGCGCTGGTTCCGGAGGCCGAGGTGCGCATCGATGCCGTCGGCGGCTCGACCCGGGAGATACGACACTATCGCTGGCGCGATGCAGAGGGCGCAGGACTGCTGCTGACCGACGTGCCCGGCACGGCCGGGACGGATCCGGCGCTCGATCGGGTCGCCGCGGAAGAGGCGCGCCGCGCACACGTCGTATTGTTCGTCAGCGACGGTGACCTCACGCGTGCGGAAAAGGACGCGCTCCGCTGGCTGCTCGATCTCGGCAAGCCCGTGATCCTGGTCATGAACAAGTCGGACCGCTACACGGCCGCCGAACAGGCGCTCCTAATGCAGCGGCTGATCGACCACCTGATGGACCTCGGCGGGGCGGTAGACCGCGACCGCGTCGTGGCCGTGTCCGCCGGTGGCGAAACCGAGGTGATCGAGCAGCGCGAGGGTGGCGAGACCCGGACAAGGCGCCGCCGTCCTGCCGACATCGGCGTGCTCGTCGTCGCGATCAATAGGCTGGTCGAGCGCGGCGTCGTCGAGCTGGACGCCCGGCGCGACCGCGCCGTGTTCCAGCTCGCCGCCGAGAAACTGGCCGAGGCGGAGGCGCGCTACCGGCAGCAACGCTCGGAGCAGATCGTCCGCAGCGCGACGCGCAAGGCCGTGATCGGCTCGCTGGCGGCGGTCAGTCCCGGGACCGACGTGATCATTCAGGGTTACATCGCGACGACGATGACGAAGGAATTGTGCGGGCTTTACGACGTCGCGCCGCGGGATCTCGACGTCGAGGAGTTCCTGTCGCTTTCCCAGAGTCGCGTCGGGCGCGCGCTGCCGCTCGCGCTCGCAGTGGCGGGCAATGCACTCAAGGCGTTTCCGGGTCTGGGTACTGTCGCCGGCGGACTGGTGCATGCGGTAGCCTACGGCCTGATCTTCGACGCGCTCGGCCGCAGCCTGACGCAGACGCTGACGAGATACGGCGAGCTGGATCCCGCGCTTGCCGCGCGCGAATTCGAGGAAAACATCGGTGAACATATTGAAGCGGGTGTTCGGAAAGTTGCCGAGATGGCCCTGGAGCAGGAGTCCGGGTCGGGACGAGGCGACTGACGACGGCGGCGCGTCCCACCTTGCGCTCGCCCGCGAGAGCCTGCAGGAGCTGATCTCGGACGCGCGCCTGCCCGAGGGCGTGCGCGAGTCGCTGGCGCAGGACTATGCCGCGGTGCAGGCAATGCTCGACAAGCTGACTCACGGGCACCTGCACATCGCCGTGCTCGGCCGCGTCAGCACCGGCAAGTCGTCGCTGCTGAATGCGCTGATCGGCGAGCAGCGGTTCTCGGTGAGCCCGCTGCACGGCGAGACGAAGCGCAGCACGATGGAGGCATGGTCCGAGGTCGAGGCCGGCGGCGTCTACCTGATCGATACGCCGGGCCTGGACGAGGCCGGCGGCGAGGCGCGCGAGGAACTCGCCCGCGAAGTCGCGCAGCGCTCCGACCTCGTGATGTTCGTGCTCGACGGCGATATCACGGAAACGGAGCGGCGCGCGCTGAAGACGCTGGTCGGGCAGGGCAGGCCCGTCATCGTCGTGCTCAACAAGCGCGACCTGTACACCAGCGCCGAGATCGAGGCGCTGCTCGGTTCGATACGCGAGAAGACCGCGGGGCTCGTGCAGCCGCGCGACGTCCTGGCGGTCGCAGCGGAACCGCGGCCGCAGGCCGTCTTGACGATCGATGCCGCCGGCCGGGAAACGACCGGCAGCCGGCCGCAGCCGCCGGAAGTTGAGCAGCTCAGGCTGCGGCTGTGGGAGATCTTCGAGTCCGAGGGCAAGACGCTGGCCGCGCTGAACGCGAGCCTGTTCGCGGCGGACCTGTCGGACCAGGTCGGGCGCCGCATCCTGAACGCGAGGCGAAAGCTCGGCGAGCGCCTGGTCAGGAGCTACTGCGTCGCCAAGGGTGTCGCCGTCGCGTTCAACCCGATCCCGGTTGCAGACCTGTTCGCGGCGGCTTTCATCGACGTCGGCATGGTGATGCACCTGTCGCGCGTCTACGGCCTGCCGCTCTCGAAGAGAGAGGCAGGCTCCCTGGTCGGGGTCATTGCCGCCGAGGCCGCGGCACTGATGGGAAGCGTCTGGGCATTGCATGCAGTGTCCAGTGCGCTGAAGGTCGGCAGCCTCGGGCTGTCGACGATACTCACGGCAGGCGCGCAGGGTGCGATCGCGTACTACAGCACCTACGTCGTCGGGCGCGTCGCGGGCGAGTACCTGGCGCAGGGCAAGTCCTGGGGCACCGGCGGGCCGAAGCAGGTGGTGGAGGAAATCCTCGACAGTCTCGATCGCGAAACCGTCCTCGAGGAGGCTCGCCGCGAGATCCGGGCGCGGCTCGGGCTGGCCTGAGCGACACGCGGATGGCCGGCGCGCAGGCAGAACGCTACCAGAGGATCTTCTCGACGATACGCGACGTGCCGGCCGGTTGCGTCGCAAGTTACGGTCAGATCGCGGAGATTGCCGGCATTCCCCGCGGGGCCCGCCAGGTCGGCACGGCGTTACGCAGCCTGCCGCAGGGCCACGACGTCCCCTGGCATCGCATCCTGCACTCCGCAGGCACGATCGCCTTCCCGCAGGGCAGCCGGGCATTCCGGGAGCAAAAGAAGCGCCTCGAGGCCGAAGGGGTGCCGGTGCTTGCCGGCCGGGTCGATATGCGGAAGTATCGCTGGCAGCCGGATCTCGACGAGCTCCTGTGGAAGCCCGGTCCGGCCTGGGACGAGCGATGAGCCTGAAATCCCGCATCCGGTCCGAAGCCCTCGGCCTGTTCCTCGGCGCGCCGGCGCTGTCCCTGCGCCGCGCGGCGGCGGAAGCGCGGCGCCGGCTCGGTCGCCGGCCGCACCATGTCCGGGTTTTTCTGCAGCTCGACGACCCGTATTCCTACCTGGTGTCGCTCTTCTTGCCCGAACTGCAGGCGGCGTATGACGTGACGATCGAGGTACTGCTCTGCCAGGCGCTCGGCGGCGAGTACGCGCCGCATGCGGAACTCCGGAACGAATACGCGCTGGCCGACTGCCGGCTGATGGCACGGGAGTTTGGCGTTCCCTTTCTCGACAAGGGCGATACGCCGGTCATCGAGCGGCGCCGGGCGCTGCTCGACCTGCTTGCCGGGGAGCAGGACAATCCGGGCTTTGCGGAACTCTGTCACGCCGCGCTGTCCGCCTACTGGCGCGGCGATACCGGCGGCGTTGGCCGGCTGCTCGGTAATTTCCCGGGCGACGGATCCGCGAGCGAGCTGATCGAACGCAACCAGCGCCGCCTGCGGGAGCTCGGCCATTACGACAGCGCGATGCTCCATTACGGCGGCGAGTGGTATTGGGGAGTCGACCGGCTGCATTACCTGGCGGAGCGGCTGGACAAGCTCGGCGTCCGGCACCAGGCCGCGAAAACCGAGGGCCTCGCAGCCTTGCGCCAGGCAATGCGGCTCGGCCTGCCGGCGGCCGTGCCGGCCAACGCCGGCCAGCTGCCCGAGCTGGAGTTCTTCTTCTCGTTCCGGAGCCCGTATTCCTACCTCGCGCTGGAGCGCACGTTCCGTATCGCCGACGCGTTCGGGATCCGCCTGCGCGTCCGCGGTGTCTTGCCGATGGTGATGCGGGGGCTCTCGGTGCCCCGGGAGAAGCTGCTGTACATCATCACGGACGCGAAGCGCGAAGCAGCCTGGCGCGGCATCCCGTTCCGAAAGTTCTGCGACCCATTGGGTGCCGGGACCGAACGCTGCCTCGCGGTGCTCGGCCTGGCGCAGGAACTCGGCCGCGAGCGCGAATTCCTGCTCGCGGCCGGCCAGGCAATCTGGGACGACGCGCGGGATGTCGCGACGGACGCTGGCCTGCGGCGGATCGTCGAGCAGGCCGGTATCGCCTGGTCCGATGCGCTGGCCGCGCTGGGCGGCGACGCGTGGCGGCAGGAAGCGGAGCATAATCGCGAGGCACTGCTCGACTCGGGACTCTGGGGCGTGCCCTCGTTCCGCTTCGGCGATGTCGTATTCTGGGGCCAGGACCGCGACTGGCTGCTCGCGCGCCAGGTCGAGGACCGATGCCAGGACGGGGAGGGGATACTCGTATGACCAGACCAACCGTCGTGTTCTCGCACGGGCAGGAGAGCGGACCCTGGGGCACGAAGATACGTTCGATGGCGGAGTGCGTGCGCGGGCTCGGCTGCCGCGCCGAAAGCATAGATTACCAGGGCATCGCAGACCCGACGGCGAGGGTCGCGAAACTCGTCGACGCCTGCGACGCCTTGGAGGTTCCGCTGGTGCTCGTCGGCTCCAGTATGGGCGGCCACGTGGCGACGGCCGCCGCGGCCGAAGTCGGCGCCGCCGGGCTGTTCGTCCTGGCGCCGGCTTATTACATGCCCGGCTACGAGGATCTGACGCCGCCGCCGCCGGCTATCCCGATCGAGATCGTGCACGGCTGGCACGACGACGTCGTGCCGGTGGAAAACAGCATCCGTTACGCGCGGGCCTGTGCCGCAACATTGCACATAGTCGACGGCGATCATCGGCTGACGGCCAACATCGGCGAAATCAACGCATTGCTCGAGCGTTTCATTGTGAATATCGAAGGAGCGCGACATGGCTGATCCCGTACGCACCTGCACCCTGCTGCTCGCCAGCCTGGCGGCGGCCTGTGGACCCTCCGACGATGGCACTGCCCGCGAACCCGAGCGCAGCGAGTTGGCCGAGCCGATGCTGCAGTCGCTGGACAAGGCGAGGCAGGTTGAAGCGGAGGCGCTGGAACGCAAGGACGAGCTGGACGAGGCCATGAAGAAGGCCGAGGATGGCGATCCCTGAGGGGGCGCCGAATCTGAATAATAAAAAAAAATCAACGGATTGGTGCATCCGGCCTTGCGGTAAGATTGCGCTTCCATGAGTTTCGTCAGCCAACTTCTGCAGCCGCTTTACTGGCTGGCCGGCAAGATCTTCGCCACCTGGGCGAGGCCGGCCGTGCAGCCGGACAATCCCGCGAGCCTGCTCCCGGACCCGGCCGTCCCGGTCTGCTACGTGCTCGAAACGGGAGGCCTTGCGGATACCCTCGCGCTCGAACGACTGTGCCGCCTGCACGGGCTGCCGTCGCCGACCGGCTCCATCGAATTCGGGGGCGTAACCGAGAGCAGCCGGGTCGTCGTGCTGCGCCGCATGCAGGGCTTCCTATTCCGACGGCCGCGCCTCAGGGGTTCGATGCGCCTGAAGCGCATTATCGAGGCGGCGGCGGACAGCGGCGACACGAAGCTGCTGCTGGTCCCCGTCGCGATCTACTGGGGCCGCTCGCCCGACAAGGAAGGTTCCTGGCTGAAGCTGCTGTTCTCCGAATACTGGGAGGTCGCGGGACGAACCCGCAAGTTCTTCGTCACGCTGTTCCAGGGACGCAACACGCTGTTGCGCTACAGCGAACCGCTGCCCCTGTCGACCTTCGCGAGCGAGCTCGGCGACACGGAGCTCGCGTACCGCAAGGTGTCGCGGATCCTGCGCGTTCACTTTCGCAAGCGCCGTAATGCGACGGTCGGTCCGGACCTGTCACACCGGCGAACCCTTATCAATTCCGTCTTGCGTAACCCGAGCGTCCGGGCGGCGATCGCGCAGGACGCGGGCGAGCACGTCACGCTGGTGGCTCGCAAGGAGCGGGAAGCACGCGAATACGCGCTCGAGATTGCGGCCAACCTGTCGTATTCGACCGTACACCTGGTGGAGCGCTTTCTCGGCTGGCTGTGGCACCGGATCTACGATGGCATCGAGCTGAATCACGCGGACCGCCTGCACGAAGTAGCCGCGACCAAGGAAATCGTGTACGTGCCTTGCCATCGCAGCCACTTCGACTACCTGCTGCTGAGCTACATCGTCTATCACCAGGGACTGAGCGTTCCGCATGTCGCGGCAGGCATCAACCTGAACATTCCGATCGTCGGCGCGATACTCCGGCGCGGCGGCGCGTTCTTCCTGCGGCGCAGCTTCAAGGGCAACAAGCTGTATGCCGCCGTATTCAATGCCTATCTGCACGAAATCCTCGTGCGGGGCCACGCGATCGAATACTTCGTCGAAGGGGGGCGCAGCCGCACTGGCAGGCTGCTTGCACCCAAGGCGGGCATGCTGGCGATGACGGTCAGTTCCTACCTGCATGATCCCGGCAAGCCGATTGTCTTCGTCCCTGTCTATTTCGGTTACGAGAAGCTGATCGAGGGCGATTCCTTCATTCGCGAGCTCTCGGGCGCGACGAAACGGAAGGAGTCCCTCATCGGCCTGATCCGCTCGGTCAGCGCGCTCAGGGAGCGTTTCGGCAAGGTCTACGTCAACGTCGGCGACCCGATCGACATCGAGGCGGTACTCGGGGAGGTCAGGCCCGACTGGCGCGATGCCCCGACCGGCAACGGCGAGCGGCCGCCCTGGATCTCAGGGATCATCGACGAGCTGGGGCGGCGCATCATGGGCGGGATCAACTCCGCGGCCGCGGTTACGCCGATCAGCCTGCTGGCGCTCGTGTTGCTGTCTACGCCGCGCCAGAAGATCGGCGTAAAGGAACTGCAGCGGCAGCTTGCCCTCTACCTGGACCTGCTGAAGCGGTTCCGCTACTCCGATACAGTGACCTGGCCCGACTGGACGCCCGAGGCAATCGTCGCGCATGGTGGCGATCTGGGCGTCATTCGCCTGATCGAGCATCCGCTCGGCGCCATCGTGACGATGAGCGAGCACGAAGCGGTACTGATGACCTATTTCCGCAACAACATCCTGCACCTGTTTGCCGTCCCCGCATCCGTCGCCTGTTGCTTCATCCAGGGCCGGCAGCTCGAGCATGCGGAGCTGGTCCGGCTCGTCGACATGATCTATCCGTTCATGAAGGAGGAGCTCTGCCTCAAGTGGGAAGGCAAGGACGTCGACGACGTAACGACGTCCGCAATCGAGGCCCTGATCGATCTCGGGCTGCTCACCCGCGGGCACGACAAGAAGATGCTGGTCCGGCCGCCGGCCGGGTCGGCCAAAGCCTACCAGCTCCTCATGCTCGGCCAGTCGATGGTGCCCATGCTGCAGCGTTTCTATCTCGCCATCGCGCTGCTGGCGAAAAACGGTTCGGGAGCGCTGACGCGGGCGGAACTGGAGCAACTCTGCCAGAAGAGCGCCGAGCGCCTGTCCATGATCTACGGGCTGCACTCGCCCGACTTTTTCGATCGAAGCCTGTTCCACGATTTCATCAGCGCACTGCGTGCGTTGGATGTGCTTAGGCGTAATGAAGAGGGCAAGCTCGAGTTCGACGAGAGCATCACGCGGATCGGCGAGGATGCGCGGCTGGTTCTCGGCGAAGAGATTCGCCATAGTATCCTGTCGCTGACCGTGTCAGCCGCCGAAGAATCCATTTCCGACTGAACCGATGACTACCGTCGCGTCCTTCTACCGCTTCGTTGACCTCGACGACCCAGGGTCGCTGCGTGATCGTCTGCAGGCACTGTGTGAAGAGCACGAATTGCTGGGGACCGTGCTGGTCGCCGCAGAGGGCATCAACGGTTCGCTGACCGGCGCCAGGCAGGACATCGGGGCCGTCCTCGACTGGCTGGGGTCGGCGCTCGGCCTGGATGAACCCATCGATGCACGCTGGACCCCGGCGTCCGGGCCGCCGTTCCGCCGCCTGCGCGTCCGCGTCAAAGCCGAGATCGTGACGCTCGGCCGCCCCGACCTGCGGCCCCAGCGGCGGACGGGCAGGCACGTGTCACCCGAGGAGTGGAACGCCCTGCTCGACCGGCCCGACACGCTGGTCATCGATACGCGCAACCACTACGAGATCGAGGTCGGGACCTTTCCGAATGCGCTCGACCCGGGCACGGCGAGCTTCCGCGATTTTCCCGGCTTCGCCGCCCGCCTGGCCGCCGAAGACCGGAACCGGCCGCTGGCGATGTTCTGCACGGGTGGTATCCGCTGCGAGAAAGCGACCGCGCTGATGCTGGAACTGGGCTTTACCGAGGTCAACCAGCTGCAGGGCGGCATACTCAACTATCTCGACGCGATGGCGGGCCGTGACAACCGCTGGAACGGTGAGTGTTTCGTGTTCGACACGCGCGTCGCCGTCGACCGCGACCTGGAGGAGGGTGGCTACGTGCAATGTCACGCCTGCCGCCGGCCCCTGTCCGCCGGTGACCTGGCCTCGCCCGACTACCGGGAGGGGGTATCCTGCCCGCATTGCGTCTCCGGGCTCGAGGACGAGCGCGCCCGGCGGCTCGAGGAGCGCCGCCGGCAGGTGCGGCTGGCCCGCGAGCGGGGGGCGGCGCACATCGGGCCAGCCGCGGCAGGGCGGGGCAAGGCCGAGGGCTGAGATCCGCCTGCTACCGGTGCGCAATGCGTGAAAGCCGCATTGTAGGGCTAGATGAGAATCGTTATCATTTCTGCCTCGACTCCGGGGCAGCAGCCCCCCAGCTACAGCGAACCCAGCCATGACACTTGCATCACTCGAGCGCGGCATCCGATACGTGATCGCGTCCGTCGACTGCGCGGACCCGGTCGTGCAGCGCCTGATGGTCCTGGGTCTCGTCGAGGGTGCGGAAGTCGAGCTGGCCAGTTCGGCGATCGGCGGCGACCCGCTCGAGTTCCGGATGTTCGGCAACGCGATATCGCTGCGCCGCGAGCACGCTCGCTACTTCACCGTCCGGCCAGTAGACAGCATTGGCTAAATCGTCCGTCATCGGAGTCGCTGTCGACCAGATCAAGACTCGCCAGCATCCCAGCGCGTCGATCGTGGTCGTCGGCAATCCCAACAGTGGCAAGAGCACGCTGTTCAACCGCCTGACCGGCCTGCGGCAGAAGACGGGCAACTACCCCGGCGTAACCGTCGAGCGCCACGTCGGCGTAGCGAGGGCGGGCGACATATCGCTCGAGCTGGTCGACCTGCCCGGCACGTTCGCGCTCAGCGCACATTCGCTCGAGGAGCGCATCGCCGTCGACGTGATCCTCGGCCGTATGCCGGGCATGGCGAGACCAGCAGGTATCCTGGTCGTACTCGACGCGACGCACCTCTACCAGGGCCTGTACCTGACGCAGCAGCTGCTCGAACTCGGACTGCCCGTCCTCATTGCGCTGACGATGACCGATGCGGCGGAGGCAGAGGGCATACGCATCGACCTCCCGGCGCTGGAGCAACGGCTTGGCGGGGTCACCGTTTGCCCCGTCGTCGCAACGACGGGCAGGGGCCTCGACCGGCTGCGCGAGGCGCTCGGACGGCTGGCCGGCGCGGCCGCGCCGGACGTCCCCGAATTCTGGCCGGCACTGTCGGCTGCCGCGGGCGAACTGGCGAGGGATTTGCCCGATGCGGTCACCCGTACCGAGATCGAGCGCGCGCTCGTCGACGGACCGGGTGAGCTCGAGACGCATGTCGCCGGGCTCCTGGGTGCGGATGGCCACAGGCGACTGGACGAATTGCGCGCGCGGGTTTTCCGTGGCCGTCCATCACTCGCCGAGGAGGCGAGGCATCGCTACACCTGGGTGCGCGAAGTCATGGACGAGGTGGTTCAGCGCGCACCGGTGCTGATGAGCTGGAGTTCACGCATCATCGCCTGGCTGAACCGGCCGGTGCCCGGCACCATTGGCCTCTTCGTCGTGATGGCAGTCGTGTTCCAGGCCGTTTTCGCCTGGGCGACGCCTATGATGGACGCGATCGACGCCGGGGCGAGAGCGCTGGGATCGCTCATCGGCGCCGCGCTGCCGGAGGGCATGCTTGCGAGCCTGCTGGTCGACGGCATTATCGCCGGCGTCGGCAGCGTCGTCGTTTTCCTGCCGCAGATCCTGATCCTGTTCCTGTTCATCATCGTGCTCGAGGATTCGGGCTACCTCGCCCGCGCCGCCTACCTGATGGACAGGGCCATGCGCTCGGTCGGGTTGTCCGGGCAGTCGATCATCCCGATGATCTCCAGTTTTGCCTGTGCTGTGCCGGGCATCATGGCAACGCGGGTCATACCGAACCGGCGCGACCGGATTGCGACGATACTGGCGGCTCCGTTCATGACCTGTTCGGCGCGTCTGCCCGTCTATGCGCTGCTTATAGCCGCGTTCGTGCCGCAGCAGACGGCCGGCTTTTTCAACCTGCAAGGCCTCGTGCTGTTCGGGCTGTACATGCTGGGCATCGCGGCAGGCCTGTTGACCGCGTTGCTGCTCCGCCGCACGGCCCTGCACGGACCGAAGCCGACCTTTGCATTGATGCTGCCGGAGTTCCGCAAACCGAACCTGCGCACGGTGCTGATACAGCTCTGGGGCCGGGCCCGGGTGTTCCTGTACCGCGCCGGCACGGTCATCTTCTCGGTGGCCGTCATCATCTGGGCGCTCGCCTATTTTCCGCAGTCGGAGGAGGTTGCCGGGGAACTCGCCGCACAACGCGACCGGGCTGCGGTCACGCTGAGCGGCGAAGCGCTCGACCTGGCCGTACAGCGGCTGGAGAACGAAGCCGCCGCCGCCCAGCTCGAACAGAGTGCGCTCGGCCGCGCCGGCAAGTTCATCGAACCGCTGTTTCGCCCGCTCGGCTGGGACTGGAAGATATCATCCGCGGTCATCGCCGGTTTCCCGGCGCGCGAGGTTGTCATCGCGGTCCTCGGCACGGTCTACGCGGTGGGCGACGAGGCGGACGAGGCGACGTTGTCGTCGAGACTCCGGAACGCGAAGTGGCCGGACGGCCGGCCGGTCTTCACGCTGCCCATGGTCATCGGCCTGCTGATCTTCTACGCCTTCTGCCTGCAGTGCGTCGCGACCCTCGCTGTGATGCGGCGCGAGACCAACAGCCTGCGCTGGCCGCTGTTCGCATGGGCTTACATGACCACGCTCGGCTATCTCGGCGCGCTCGCCGCCTACCAGTTGGGTAGCTGACAGGCGCAGCCGGCGCGTCGCGCAACCCTGTTCCTGTGCGGTCGCAGATGCGACGGTGTGCGAGCGATTCAGGCGTCCATGTCGGGAATCAGCTCGCTCTCGAGCCGGGCGATCATGTCCTTCAGCATCAGGCGGCGCTTCTTCAGGCGACGTATGCGCAGCTGGTCGACGAGCGGATCGTGCGACAGCCGGTCGATCAGGTCGTCGAGATCACGATGATTGACCCGGAGTTCCTTCAGGAGGACCAGGTTCTTGAACGATTCGGTGTCGACGTTGTCGGTCATGGCAACGGAGCGTGATCCGGACTGGTGGTGGCCTCGATAATGATAGCAGTCCGTCCGCCGCCGGAGTTCAGGCAGTGGCCGAGGCCAGCGCCACCCAGTCGTGATCGCGCGGGCCCGCGACCAGGAAATGCGGATTCAGGATGTCCGCTTTCCTGTTGTACAACAATGGCTTGCCGTCAAGTTCCAGGACCTCGCCGCCGGCTTGTTCGACAACCGCCTGGGCGGCGGCCGTGTCCCATTCCGAGGTCGGCCCGAGGCGCGGGTACACGTCGGCGGCGCCCTCGGCCACCATGCAGAATTTCAGCGAGCTGCCGACCGGGTGCATCACGTAATCAGGCAGCCGGGCGAGGAACGCATCGAGGCTGGCGCCGCGGTGCGAGCGGCTGCCGACGACGCGAACCGGCGCGGCACTGTCGCTTGCGACCCGGATGGTCCGCGGCGCCCTGCCGCGCTCACGTAATTCGGCACCATGTCCCTCGCAGCCCACGTAGGTCCGGCCCTTGACCGGCACGTGCACGATCCCCAGCACCGGACGATGGCGGTTGATCAGCGCAATGTTGACGGTGAACTCGCCGTTTCGATTGACGAATTCTTTCGTGCCATCGAGAGGGTCTATCAGCCAGTACTCGGACCAGCGGCTGCGTTCGGCGAAATCCGGCATGCCGCCTTCCTCGGAGAGTATCGGGGTCGACGGGTCGAGCGCACGCAGGCCGGCGACGATGCAGCGATGCGACGCCAGGTCGGCCTGGGTCAGCGGCGAATCGTCGTCCTTGTGCCGGACCGCGAAGTCCGTCTCGTAAACAGCCAGGATGGCCCGGCCTGCAGCCTCGGCCAGTTCGACCAGGGGTTCGATCAGCTGCGCCCTGTCCTTCATCTGTCATGTCCGGTGCACGGGGACCGGCAGTATAAGCGAAGGCGCGCGTGGCGCCAGCGCCCGGGCTGTCCCATAATCGCGGGCGGGACAGGCCGCCAGGCACGATCATGCACGTCAATCCGCCACGGACGCTCGAAGACAGCGAAGTACTGATGCTGGACATGGATGGCACGGTCCTCGATCTGGCCTATGACAATTTCATGTGGCTGGATCTCATCCCGAGCGTGTATGCGCGCCTCAACGACCTGGCGCCGGATGCCGCGAGGGACGAGCTGTTCGGACAGTACCGGAAACACCAGGGTTCGCTCGAATGGTACTGCCTCGATCACTGGAGCGAGCGACTGAAGCTCGACGTGCAAGCCCTGCATCGCGAGCACAGGTCGCGTATCGGTTACCTGCCCGGGGCGCGCGAGTTCCTCGATACCGTATCCGGGACGGGGCGAAGACTGCTGCTGGTGACCAATTCGCATCGCGACACGCTGGACCTGAAGTCCGAAGTGACCGGCCTCGAATCGTATTTCGATGCGATCTACAGCGCACACGACGTCGGCTTCCCGAAGGAAAGCGCTGCGTTCTGGCAGTCACTGCATGCGCGGGAAGGCTTCGATCCCGAAAAGGCGCTGTTCATCGATGACACTCTGCCGGTCCTGCACAGCGCGCGGAATTACGGGATTCGCCGCCTCCTCAATATTACGCGGCCGGATACGAGCAAGCCGGCCCGCACGGCCCTGGACGTGCCCGGCATCGAGGGCCTGGGGGACCTGGCCTAGCAGGATGTTGAAAAAGGTCGTCCAGACCTTTTTCAACATCCTGCTAGTCGCGCTTCGGTCCGCGCCGCCGGCCGCCGCCCTGGCGCGGGCCGCGCGCCTTGCCCGGCGGCGGGCGCCGGCGCTTGAATTCCGGCTTCGTGAGTTTCGGCAGCAGGGTCCGATCGTAGTTCGCGACGGGGATGCGATGCCCGATATAGTCCTCGATATCGGGTAACGAAATGACGTAAGTCTCGCAACCGAAACTGATGGCATCGCCGGTGGCACCGGCGCGGGCCGTGCGCCCGATCCGATGCACGTAGTCTTCGCGATCCTGCGGCAGGTCATAATTTATGACGTACTGGACGCCCGGGATGTGCAGACCGCGCGAGGCGACGTCGGTACCTATCAGTACCGGCAGTTCGCCGCTCTGGAATCGCATGAGCATGCTGAGGCGCTTTTTCTGCGGAACGTCGCCTGAAATCGCGTTCGCGTCGATCTCGTTCGCCTGCAGGTAGGCCTGGACGCGTTCAGCTTCGCGCTTCGTATTGACGAATACCATGATGCGCGACTTGCCCATCTCGCGAATCAGGCCGACGAGCAACGGCATCTTGTCTTCGTTGGATGGGAAGAATATCGCCTGCCGAACTCGGTCGACCGTCATCTTGTCGGGTTCGATGCGGATCAGTTCCGGGTCGTTCATATGTTCGTAGGCAAGCTCCATGACGCGATTGGATAGCGTCGCGGAGAACAGCATATTCAGCCGCTTGTCCGGATCCGGCAGGCGCCGCAGCAGGTAGCGAATATCCTTGATGAAGCCCAGGTCGAACATCCGGTCGGCCTCGTCGAGGATGGCGACCTCGACTTCCTGCAGGCCGAACACGCCCTGCTTGAAGTAGTCGATGATGCGCCCCGGCGTCCCGATGAGCAGGTCTATGCCGGCGAGAATATGGTCCCGTTGCTTGTCATAATCGGTTCCGCCGTAGGCGAGCCCGATACGGAAACCGGTGTGCTTGCCGAGCAGTTCTGCATCGTTGGCGATCTGCACCGCGAGCTCGCGGGTCGGCGCGAGGATCAGAACCCGGGGTTGAGTCTTCCCCTCCTGTGGCGGCCGCGGTGGCGATGCCAGCAGCTTCTGGTAGGCTGCGATGAGGAAGGCCGCGGTCTTACCGGTCCCCGTCTGGGCCTGGCCTGCGACATCGTGCTGCTGCAGGGCTATGGGCAGAGTGCTGGCCTGGATAGGGGTACAGAATTCGAAGCCCGAATCCCGAATACCGGCCCGCACGGATTCGTGCAATTCGAGCTGATCGAACCTGAGGTCGCTCAGATGACTTTGTGACATGAATTAACCAAGAAAAATGTGATTTGAGGGCTTGCAAATTGCGTCGCGAAGCGGTGAAATTGGCTTCATATCGACGCGACTTTCGTCGCACCTGCCGTTTCGCCGTCGTCTACGAATTCCTAGAGAAGCCGCGATAAAGCTGCGACATATTGCCTGATTGAGAAGGCAGCGTCATCCGTTTTGAGACGTTCGACCGGTCCGGGGTGGCCGAGGCGGGCGCGTAATCCATATGTTGATTCTGAAAAAAGGTCGGAGGTAAGACCGGTGAGCGACAAGATCGTGCACACCAATGATGCGAGTTTCGAGGCAGACGTTCTGAATTCTGACAAGCCCGTCCTGCTCGATTTCTGGGCCGAATGGTGCGGCCCGTGCCGTATGATAGCGCCGCTGCTCGATGAGGTCGCCGGCGAGTATTCTGACCGGATGGTCGTTGCCAAGCTGAACGTCGACGAGAATCCAGGCGTCGCGCAGAAGTACGGTATTCGCAGCATTCCGACGCTGATGATGTTCAAGGAAGGGGCCGTTCAGGCCCAAAAACTGGGCGCCATGTCGAAGGCGCAATTAACGCAATTTCTGGAAACTAATCTGTGAGAGGGTACTTGGGTAATCAGACCAGGAACCGACCCAAGCAGTCGGTCAAGCAAAAGGGCAACGGGGGCCAGGGTGGCGGTCGCCGCCGGCGGCGTGGCAAATTTCCGATGGACGACCTGCCGGAGGACGATGGGGGGAGCCTGGAGGTCATCTCGCCGGATCAGCTCGAGCTGAGCAAGAACGCGATGAACCTGACCGACCTCAAGAACAGGGCGGCATCCGAGCTCGTCGAGCTGGGCGAGTCCATGGGGCTCGAGAACCTCGCACGTTCGCGCAAGCAGGACATCATCTTCGCGATCCTCAAGGCGCACGCCGATAACGGTGAGGACATTTACGGCGACGGTGTGCTCGAGATCCTGCAGGACGGCTTCGGCTTCCTGCGCTCGGCCGACAGTTCCTACCTGGCCGGTCCGGATGACATCTATGTGTCGCCCAGCCAGATCCGGCGGTTCAACCTGCGCACCGGAGACACGGTGTCCGGCCTTATCCGGCCGCCGAAGGACGGGGAACGTTACTTCGCGCTGCTGAAGGTCGGGCAGATCAATTTCGACGCGCCAGAGAATGCACGCAGCAAGGTGCTGTTCGAGAACCTGACGCCGCTGCACCCCAACGAGCGGCTGAAGCTGGAACAGGGCAACGGCAGTACCGAGGACCTGACAGCCCGCATCATCGATATCGTTGCGCCGATCGGCAAGGGTCAGCGTGGCCTGATCGTGTCACCGCCGAAGGCCGGTAAGACGATGCTGTTGCAAAACATTGCCTCGTCCATTGCCGCGAACAGCCCCGACGTCATCCTCATTGTGCTCCTGATCGACGAGCGGCCTGAGGAGGTGACCGAAATGCAGCGGACGGTGCGCGGCGAGGTAGTGTCGTCGACCTTCGACGAGCCGGCCAGCCGCCACGTGCAGGTCGCCGAGATGGTGATCGAAAAGGCCAAGCGTCTCGTCGAGCACAAGAAGGACGTCGTGATCCTGCTGGACTCGATCACTCGACTGGCGCGTGCCTACAACACGGTCGTGCCGTCGTCGGGCAAGGTCCTGACAGGCGGTGTCGATGCCAACGCGCTGCAGCGCCCGAAGCGTTTCTTCGGTGCCGCTCGCAACATCGAGGAGGGTGGCAGCCTGACGATCCTCGCAACGGCGCTCGTAGATACCGGCTCGAAGATGGACGAGGTTATTTACGAGGAGTTCAAGGGCACCGGTAACATGGAAATCCACCTGGATCGCCGCATTGCCGAGAAGCGCGTATTCCCTGCGATCAACATCAATCGCTCCGGGACGCGCAAGGAAGAGCTGCTGACCGAGCCGGACGAGCTGCAGAAGATGTGGGTGCTCCGCAAGGTCCTGCACCCGATGGACGAGCTTGCCTCGATCGAGTTCCTGGCCAACAAGATGCAGGATACGAAGACGAACGCGCAGTTCTTCGAAGCAATGAAGCGCTAGCTCGACCGACGGACCTGGCAAAAAATCTCGCCGTCACCGCGGACTTCGCGGTGACGGCGTTTTTTTTGGTTCGTCAGCCGCGGCGGCCGTCGATACTCCAGATGCCGCTGCCCTTGGCGGAGATGTACAGGAATACGAAGCACCACAGTACAGCGAGTTCGCCCCGATTGAGGATCGGCAGGAAATTGCTGTCGAAGCTGGCATGGGCCATCCAGTAGGCTGCCGCCATCAGGCCGCTGCACAGGAATGCTGCCGGCGCGGTGAACAGGCCGATCATCACGAGCGCGCCCCCGACCAGCTCGATGCCTCCGGCCACGTACGTGACGTGCCACGGCGGATCGTAACTCGCGGGAGGGTAGCCGAGGAGCTTCTGCGTGCCGTGCCAGATGAACAGGAAACCGGAAATGATGCGCATCAGCGCATAGGTCTGAGCTTCGTACTGCTTCATGAACTGCATGGTAAGGACCCCCTTGAATGGTTGCGTGCCGGTCCCGGATTGGTCGTTCTTTTCGACCGGCCGTGGTTCGTGTCGGAACGGAGAGTAGCATTCCGCGGGGCACCACGGCCATCACTGCCGGCCGCGGCTGTGCGGTACTGCAGCATGTGAACTGTGCATTGATGCGCCGCGGGCATGCCGATACTGTCAGGCCTCCGGGAGCACCAGTCATTTGCGGGGAAAGAACCATGAGCCAGTCCTTGACCAAGACCGATCGCACGACCATAAGCCGACACGCCGAGCGCGGCAGCTACGACCGTAAGGCCGCTTGGTCGATCATCGATGAGGCGCTCGTCGCACATGTCGGGCTGGATACGGGCAAGGGCGTCATGGTGATCCCGATGACCTATGCGCGGATCGGGGACGAGATCGTGTTGCATGGTGCGGCTGCCAGCCGCTGGCTGAGCAGTTTCGGGGACGGCCGCGATATCTCCGTCTGCATAACGCTGCTCGACGGGCTCGTGCTGGCCCGTTCGGCGTTTTCGCATTCGATGAACTATCGGTCCGTCGTTGCCTTCGGGCGGGCACGCCTCGTCACGGATCCAGCGGAGAAGCAGGCCGCATTCAGGGCATTGCTCGAACATTTGCTGCCGGGTCGCTGGGACGACTGCCGGCAGCCGGATGCGAAAGAAATTGCGGCGACGACCGTAATCAAGTTGCCGCTGGACGAAGCCAGCGTCAAGGTTCGTAGTGGTCCGCCGAAGGACGCGGCCAAGGACATGGATCTGGACTACTGGGCCGGCGTCATCCCGATGGCTCTCGTGGCGGGCGAGCCGGTCGCGGATGCCGCCAATCGCCCTGGCCTGCCGGTCCCTGCTTATGCGATGAACTATCTCAGGGGAGCCTGAGGTCGCGCCTGGCGTGGCTCAGGGGGCATCCCAGCGATGCAGCGGCACCGCGCTCCCTGCCGGGAATTCGGATTGCTCGAGCGCCAGTTCGACATACCCGTCGGTTCCGCCCAGCGATGTGAAATCTCCGGACGTATTCGTCGGGACAGGGCGGGCCCGCAAGCGCCCGTCCGCGGCCGTGGCGAGGCGCACCGGCAGGAAGCAGGTCAGCGCGGGCCTGAACGTGACCGGCTCCGCGAGGATCGCATGCTCGGGCGCACGCGGCGGCCTACCGCTTGCGAGATACAGCGCAGGCAGGACGTAGTGGCGGCAGCAGACCAGTGTCGACACGGGGTTGCCGGGCAGCGCAAACACAGCCTGGCCTGCCGGCCCGATGCCGAACCACATCGGCTTGCCCGGCCGCTGGCTGATCTTGTGAAAAATAGTCCGGACGCCGAGCCCGGCCAGCACGGTCGGGACGTAATCGGCTTTGCCCATCGATACGCCGCCGCTCAGGACCAGCACGTCGGCGGCGTCGAGGTGGGCGGCGATCCTGTCGTTGAGCAGCGCCTCGTCGTCTACTAGATGGTCGTGCTCGCAGCCTGTGTAGCCCTGGCCTTCGAGCATCGCCAGCAGGGCCGGCCCGTTCGACATCCGAATCTGCTGCGGCTCGATCGGCTGGCCCGGCGGGACGAGTTCGTTGCCCGTCGAAATGATATGCACGGACGGCTGCCGGCCTACCTCTACACGGTCGAGGCCACAGGAAGCGATGATCGCGATGTCCATCGGCGAAATCACGATGCCCGGTCCGAGCACTTCCATCCCGGCCTTGTGATCGGAGCCCTGCGGATGGATATTCTGCCCAAGGTCCGCTTCGTAGCCGGCTTCTATCTCGACAAAGCCGTTCGCATGCGCCAGGCGCTCGACCGGGATGACACAGTCCGTACCCGCGGGCAGTGCCGCGCCGGTCATCACCTCTATGCAGGCGTCGGATTCGAGCAGGGTCTGCCGCGGATCGCCTGCATGCTGTGAACCCTCGACACGAAAGGAGCGTTGCCCGCCGGCGAATGCGCGGTGCGCCAGCGCAATGCCGTCCATCATGACGCGGTCGAAAGGCGGCTGGTCGCGCTCGGCCGTGACTCGCTGTCGCAGCACGCGGCGGCGAGCGTGGTCAAGCGGGACGGCGACGGCATCGAAACGCGGCATTTCTGCTGCTATCCGCCCGATCGCCTCTATCGTCGTAAGCATGTCTACTGCTCGCGTGCTATGGCCCGGTAGCCGATGTCGCCGCGATGGAACTCGCCCGGCCAGTGAATTTCACCGACACGTCGATAGGCCCGTGCCTGGGCCTCGCTGACAGTGCCTCCGAGTCCGACGACGCACAGGACGCGCCCCCCGCTGGTCACGACGCGCCCGTCCTTCAGCCTGGTGCCGGCATGAAATACCTTGCAGTCAGCACTGTCGCCGGTCTCGAGGCCGGTGATGGCCAGGCCCTTGTCGTACGACTCGGGGTAACCGCCGGCAGCCATGACGACGCCGAGCGCCGCACGAGGATCCCATTCGACATCGTGCTCGCCGAGCGTTCCGTCGACGCCGGCCGAACACAGGCCCACGAAGTCGGACCGAAGTCGCATCATGATCGGCTGCGTTTCCGGGTCGCCGAAGCGGCAATTGTACTCCAGCACTTTCGGCGTGCCGTCGGCGGTGATCATGATGCCGGCGTAAAGGAACCCGCGATATGAGATTCCCTCGGAGGCCAGCCCGTCGAGCGTCGGCTGCACGATCTCGCGCATGATCCGGTCCGCCATCGCCTGGGTTACGACCGGGGCGGGCGAATAGGCTCCCATGCCGCCGGTATTCGGGCCGGCATCGCCGTCGTCCCGCGCCTTGTGGTCCTGCGACGTCGCGAGCGGCAATACGGACGTTCCGTCCGTCATGACGATGAAGCTGGCTTCTTCACCCCGCAGGAACTCCTCGACGACGATTCGCCTGCCCGCGCTGCCGAAGCGATCTCCGCCCAGCATATCGATCGCGGCGGCAATGGCCACGTCGACATGCGCGGCTACCACGACGCCCTTGCCCGCAGCGAGGCCGTCCGCCTTGACGACTATCGGCGCCCCGCGCTCGCGGATATAAGCCAGTGCCGGCTCGATCTCGGTGAAGCTCTCGTATTCCGCAGTCGGAATTCCGTGGCGCTGCAAAAAGTCCTTCGTGAACGCCTTTGAGCCTTCGAGCTGCGCGGCAGTCGCATGCGGTCCGAAGCAGGGCAGGCCGGCGGCGTCGAAACGGTCCACGACGCCTGCTACCAGTGGTGCCTCCGGGCCGACGATAGTAAGGCCGACGCCCTCGCGTGTTGCCAGGTCCAGCAGGGCGTCGATGTCGTCCGCCGCGACGGGCACATTGCGCATCCGCGGTTCGAACGCCGTGCCCGCGTTGCCGGGCGCTACGAGCACTTCGGTGACGCGGCGCGACTGCGCGCACTTCCATGCGAGAGCATGTTCGCGGCCACCGCCGCCTATTACCAGGACTTTCATACGCGTCGATCCTCGGTCCGAAAAAGCATCTGCCTGCCGCGCGTGCAGGGGTGCTCAGTGCCTGAAGTGCCGCATGCCGGTGAATACCATCGCCAGCCCGTGCTCGTTGGCCGCTGCGATTACTTCGTCGTCCCGTATCGAGCCGCCCGGCTGGATGATGGCGGCGATGTCGTGCTCCGCGGCCGCATCGATGCCGTCGCGAAACGGAAAGAAGGCGTCGGAAGCCAGGACGGATCCCCCAACCGCCAGCCCTTCGTCACGCGCCTTGATTGCTGCAATCCTGGTGCTGTAGACCCGGCTCATCTGCCCGGCGCCGATGCCTATCGTCATATTGTTCTTGCAGAAAATGATTGCGTTCGACTTGACATACTTGACCACTTTCCAGGCAAACAGCAGGTCGCGTAACTGGTCGGGGGTCGGCGCCCTGGTCGTCACGACCTTGAGATCGGCTTCGGAAATCGCACCGTCGTCGGAGCTCTGCACGAGCAGGCCGCCGGAAACCTTCTTGAAGTCGTAGCTGCCGCGGCGCGCCCCCACGAGATCGCCGGTGCTGAGTACGCGCACATTCGTCTTCTCGCCGAGGACCGCCTGTGCAGCTACGTCGACGGACGGTGCGACGATGACTTCGACAAATTGTCGGTCGATGATCGCCCGTGCGGTACCGGCATCGAGCGGCCGGTTGAACGCGATGATGCCGCCGAACGCCGACGTCGGGTCGGTGCCAAAGGCGCGTTCATAGGCCTCGCCGATACTCGCATCGACGGCGACGCCGCAGGGATTCGCGTGCTTGACGATGACGCAGGCCGGCGCATCGAACTGCCGCACGCACTCGAGCGCCGCGTCCGAGTCGGCAATGTTGTTGTAGGAGAGCTCCTTGCCCTGGAGCTGGGTCGCCGAAGCCAGCGTGCCCGCTGCCGCTCCCTGGTCGCGATAGAAGGCCGCCGCCTGGTGCGGGTTCTCCCCATAGCGCAGCGTCTCGATGCGGTTCCCGGCGTACAGGTAGCGCTCGCCCAGCGGATCGCCCCCGGTCACAGCCGTCAGGTAATGGCTGATCGCCGTGTCGTAGGCAGCCGTGTGACCGTAAGCCTTGGCCGCGAGTCTGCGCCGGTAGTCGGGCGTGAGGTCTCCCTTGCGGATGGCCTCCAGTATCGCCTCGTAATCGGCAGGATCCACGACGACCGCAACGCCGTCGTGATTCTTCGAGGCGGCGCGGATCATTGCCGGTCCGCCGATGTCGATGTTCTCGATCGCCTCGTCGACGGTGGCATCCGGGCGTGCGATTGTCTGCTCGAACGGATAGAGGTTAACGGCCAGCAAATCGATCGGCTCGATGCCATGCCGGGCCATCACGCCCTCGTCAGTGCCGCGGCGGCCGAGGAGCCCGCCGTGGATGACCGGATGCAAGGTCTTGACGCGGCCATCCATGATCTCCGGGAACCCGGTGCGGTCCGCGACTTCGATTGTATCGATGCCGGCTTCGCGCAGTTGCCGGCAGGTCCCTCCGGTTGACCAGATTTCGACGCCCAGTTCACGTAAACCGCTGGCGAACGAAACCAAATCGCGCTTATCAGACACGCTGACAAGCGCCCGCCTTACCTTGAACATGTCCGACCCTTACTGAATGATGGAGTAGGTCTTGAGTTTCTTCCGCAGGGTACCCCGGTTGATGCCGAGGATGTCGGCTGCCTGGCTCTGGTTGCCCTGCGTAAAGTCCATAACCGCTTTGAAAAGGGGCTTTTCGACCTCGCTCAATACGAATTCATAGAGATCACCCGGCCGATCGCCGTTGAGCGTCGAAAAATACTGTTCAAGGCATTCTTCGGTGTGTTCACGAAGCGGCTTGCTGTTTCTTAAGGCCGGAGTCTCTCGCTTCTTTTTCGATTTCTGCCTGGCCACGTCTGGTATGTCCTTACGGATCTGAAGCGTTGCACGGTCGTTCCGGGGAATCCTCTCTCTACGCGGCCAATACACCCTCCCCAGCCTGTTGGCTGAAGTATTCCTGCGTGAGGCGAATCTGCTCGGCCGTGCTGTCTACGCGCACGACACGGGTTCGAAACGAACCTGATTTTTCCAGTCCGTTGCAATACCACGTAATGTGCTTGCGAGCCACCCGAACACCGGTTTGTTCCCCATAAAACCGGTATAGATCTTCAAGGTGGTCGAGCATAATATCACGGACTTCGTCATTTTCTAGCGGCGGAATTTTTCTTCCCGTCGCGTGAAAGAAATTAAGTTCCCTGAAGATCCAGGGGCGTCCCTGTGCGGCTCTGCCGATCATCAACGCATCTGCTGAGCTTACGCGAAATACCTCATGCGACTTCTCGGGTGAGTCGATATCTCCGTTTGCCGTCACAGGAATTCTTATCGCCGCCTTGATCCGTGCGATGGTCTCGAACTCGGCATTGCCGCCGAAACGGCAGCTCCGCGTACGCCCGTGGACGGCCAAAGCGCTGATCCCGCTGGCCTCGGCGATACGGGCGATCTCGACGCCGTTGCGATGCTCCGGGGCCCAGCCGGTTCGGATCTTGAGCGTCACGGGGACGTCCACGGCCGCGACGACGGATTCGAGTATGCGCCGCACCAGGGGCTCGTCCCTGAGCAGGGCAGAGCCCGCCAGTTTGTTGCACACCTTCCTGGCGGGGCAACCCATGTTGATATCGATGATCTGCGCGCCGCGCTCCACGCAGAGCCTTGCGGCGAGAGCCATCTGCCGGGGGTCGGCCCCGGCAATCTGTACCGCCCGCGGTTCGGCGTCGTGGTCCAGGTCCAGCCGCCGGCTGGACTTGGGGGTTCGCCACAGGCCGATATCCGCGGTCGTCATCTCCGACGTAGTCATCCCCGCGCCAAAGCGGCGGCACAGGCGCCGAAACGGTGCATCGGTGATGCCGGCCATCGGGGCGAGCACAAACGGGCTCTGGAGTTCGTAGGGTCCGATCTTCACGGGTACTCCCGCCGCGTTGGACGCCGCGTCGCGTCTCAGTCCTTGAAGTCCTCGATCGCGCAGCGCACGACACCGGGGCTCTCCCGGTAGCAGACATTCAGCTTGAAGCCGGTGGCGTCAGGGGAGGGGGATTCTATCGTAATCACGGCCGTAAAGCGCTCGCCGGGCGCCAGGGGGCGCCGCGGGTCCGCGTTTCCCGCCAGGTATTCGTTCGGCTCGAGCACTCGGCTTCCGATGGTTTCTTCCCAGCGGTCCGTAAGGGAAATGTGCACCAGCGGGTATGGCAGTGCCGACTCGGATCGATTACTGATACGGGACTGGATGGTGAGCGTGGCACCGGTCTCGTCGGTGCTGCCGCTCGTCGTCTCGAACTGCCACCCTTTGATGTCCCAGCGCGGCCGCACCGGGCTGCCCAGTGTCCGGTAAACCGGGCCGAGGGTCTGGTTGAACGTGCCGAAGGTCGCAAGCCATTCGCGCGTGTTGTGCACGTACTGGCCGGCCAGCAGCACGAGAAGCAACAGGATGCCCGCCACGAGGCCCTTGCCCGGACGCGCGAAGCGGAACCGGGACTTCTCCTTTTCCCTGTTCAGCATGTAGGTATCCGCAAGGGACGTCCCTTCCGGGATCCTGTGCCGCGCCGAATTCTCCGCGGCCTTTTGCTCGGCCTCGATGGACCCGCGTATGAACTCGCCTTCCATGATGATCGTTTCCACGAGCGGTGAACCGTCCTCGCTGATCATCGTGGCGGCGAAGTCCTGGTCCTCCATTGCGCGCAAAAGTTCCTCGTCGATCTGCAGGTTGACGGTCTTTTCCCGTTCATCCTCGTCGTCCGTTGAACTGGTGCGTTCGTCGTTCGAATGTCCGGACTTCGTGCGTGGCTCGTATTCCTTCAGGCTGAACTCGGCCTCGGCAATCTTGGCCCGGAATTCACCCGTCGATTCCTCGAACTCTATTTGCCCGGTGTCGTCGTCGTTCTCTTGCGCCAGCTCCGCCCCCATTCGATCCGCACCCCCATCGACCAGCATCGATTCGGCGCCGGCGTGACGGGCGGATTCCTTTTCCCCTTCCCCGTCCAGCAAAACGGTGAAATCGAACGCCTGCTCGTCGGGATCGAGCGACGCTGCATCCTCGTTGTCGATCTCGTCGGGCCCGAGCAGCGCGACCTGCTCGTCGTCCCGGTTACTGTCCCTGTCGCGGTCGTAACGGCCGCTCGATTCCCGGGCAGACGGGCGGAAGGAGAGCTCGGTGTGGATAGCCGCGAGTTCCTCCTCGACCTCGATCGACAGGCTCTCGTCTCCGTCGTCCTCGGCGTCGTCCTCGGCGGTGGCGGTCTCGTCGACGCCGAGGCCGTCGTCGTCTCCGGCGGCATCCATTTCGGACAGGAGCCCGGCCCACTCTTCCGGCTCGCTTAGCTCGAGATCGTGCTGCGCTTCCACGAACTCGGCGGTCGGAGGCTCCTCGAAGTCGTCGGCCCGGCGGCGCGGAGCCGGCGTGGCCTCGCCGGCTATATCGGCATCGCCGAAGTCGTCGGGCAGCGGCGTATTGTCGTCGTAGCGCAGTTCGTCGTCGGGCGGCGAGGAATCGTCGAATTCGAGCGCCGTCTGGGTGTCGATCATCCGGTGAGCGGCCGTGTCGCCGGCGTTGGCCACGCCGACACCCGAATCTTCCGCTTCCTCATCGCCGAGCACGCGCCACTCGATGCCCGTGTCCTCGATTCGAACCTCGTCGGAACCGGCGAGCCTGTCAAGCGTGTCCAGCAGTTCCCGGCTGGGGGGCTGTCGCTCGGCCGGCGCCTCGCCGGCGGCGGCGACGCGCGGCGGCTCCTCGGACAGGTGCTCGACCGCATTGAACGCCTTGCCGCAGCCGCCGCAGCGGACGCGTCCGGCGGCCTGCTTCAGCACCGTTGCCGTGATGCGGAAGGCGGTCTGGCACTCTGGGCACTGCGTATACATGCCGTCAAATCACCGTTTTATGCCGCTGAGCAGCGCCCACTCGGCGCTGACTGCAGGCGGATCGAAGTCGATCCAGGCCTCGTACACGGCCCGGACCTGGTCCACCTGGGTCGTTAGGATACCGGAAAGTAGCAGCCGGCCGCCCCGTGCGAGCCCCGCCACGAGGGTCGACGCCAGTTCGACCAGGGGTCCGGCGAGGATATTCGCCACCACGAGGTCGTAGCCGCTGCCAGCGTCCGCGCTGGCCGGCAACACAGCGAGCCGGGCAGCGACGCCATTGGCGGCCGCGTTGTCCCGGGTGGCGAGCAGCGCCTGCGGATCCACGTCGACGCCTGTTGCCGTGTCTGCGCCGAGCAGCAGTGCGGCAATCGCAAGGATGCCGGAGCCACAACCGAAGTCGAGGACGCGCTTGCCGGCGAGGTCTGCCGCGTCGAGTTGCGCGAGGCAGAGCGCCGTCGTCGGATGCGTGCCGGTGCCGAAAGCAAGCCCCGGGTCGAGATGCAGGACTACTGCGTTCCGGTCGGCGACCGTGTGCCCGGAGGGGCATACCCACAGGCGTCGGCCGAAGCGCATCGGCTGAAAGTCGCGCAGCCATTCGCGCTCCCATGCGCGGTCCGCGAGTGCCTCGATACGGTACTCGGGGAGCGTATCGAGGGTCAGGGACCGCTGCAGGTCCCGGGCCAGTGCTTCGAGATCCGCCTCGGCGGCAAACAGGCCCGTAATGCGCGTCCGTCCCCAGAGAGGCGTTTCCCCGGGCGCCGGCTCCAGCACCGGCTCATCCGCTGCGTCGCTCAGCGTGATGGCGAGCGCGCCATGCCTTTCGAAGATTTCCTCGACACGCTCGGGCTCCAGTTTCTCGAGATTCATTACGAGCTGGCGCCATTCCATGCGCTTATCCGGCCGTGCGTAAAGTCAACCTAGAGCCCAAGCCGCTTTTCCAGGTAGTGTATGTCAGTGCCGCCGGCCTGAAATGCGGCGTGCTGGAAGATCTCCCGGTGCAGCGGGATGTTCGTCTTGATCCCCTCGATTACGATTTCTGCGAGCGCATTCTTCATTCGTGCGATGGCCGTCGCCCGGTCGCCGCCGTAAGCAATCAGCTTGCCGATCATCGAATCGTAATATGGGGGAACCTTGTAGCCGCTGTAGACATGGCTGTCGATCCGGATACCCGGTCCTCCCGGCGGGTGCCAGAGCTGGATCAGGCCCGGTGATGGCATGAAAGTCTTCGGGTCCTCGGCGTTGATACGGCATTCGATCGCGTGTCCGCGAATCTGGACGTCTTCCTGCCGGATCTTGAGTTTCTCGCCGCCCGCGATGCGCAGCTGTTCCCTGACGATATCGATTCCCGTAATCAGCTCTGTTACGGGGTGCTCTACCTGCAGACGCGTGTTCATCTCGATGAAGAAGAACTCGTTGTCCTGGTAGAGGAACTCGAAGGTGCCCGCGCTGCGATAGCCCATTTCGAGGCAGGCCTGGACACAGCGCTCGCCGATGCGCTTGCGTTGCTCCTCCGTGATGCCGGGCGCCGGCGCTTCTTCGACGACCTTCTGGTGTCGTCGCTGCATGGAACAGTCGCGCTCCCCGAGGTGAATCGCATTACCCTGGCCGTCGGCGAGAACCTGTACTTCGACGTGCCGCGGTCGCTCGAGAAACTTCTCCATGTAAACAACTTCGTTACCGAAAGCCGCGCGCGCTTCTGCCTGCGTGACCGTGATCGCGCCGGTCAGTGAAGCCTCTGAATGCACGACGCGCATGCCGCGGCCGCCGCCGCCGCCCGCAGCCTTGATGATGACCGGGTAACCGATCTCGCGGGCGAGCCGCAGGTTCTCCTCCGCGTTTTCGCCGAGCGGGCCGTCGGAGCCGGGTACCGTCGGCACGCCTGCCTCCTTCATCGCGCGGATGGCTGATACCTTGTCACCCATCAGGCGTATGCAGTTGGACGGCGGCCCGATAAAGGTGAAACCGGACGACTCCACTCGCTCGGCGAAATCAGCGTTCTCCGACAGGAAGCCGTAGCCGGGGTGGATGGCTACCGCATCGGTGACCTCGGCGGCGCTGATGATCGCCGGCATGTTCAGATAACTCAGGTTGGACGGTGGCGGACCTATGCAGACGGTCTCATCCGCCAGCAGTACGTGCTTCAGGTTAGTATCCGCGGTCGAGTGCACGGCGACGGTCTTGATGCCCATTTCGCGACAGGCGCGCAGGATGCGCAGCGCGATCTCACCACGGTTGGCGATTACGATTTTGTCCAGCATGATCCGGGCTTCCGCTCAGCTCGAGCCGCGTTGATCGATGACGAACAGGGTCTGCCCGAACTCGACGGGCTCGCCATTCTGAACTCGAATAGACTTGATGACGCCGGCCACCTCGGCCTCGATCTGGTTCATCATCTTCATGGCCTCGATAATGCAAAGGGTGTCGCCCGCGTTGACGCGGTCGCCGACCTGTACGTAGGGCGGCGATCCTGGCGATGGCGCCGAGTAGTAGGTGCCGACCATCGGCGACGTCACCATGTGGCCGTCTTCCTCCGGCTCGCGAGCCGCAGGCGCTGTGGCCGCAGGTGCGGCCGGCGCGGCGGCTGCAGGCGCCGGCGCGGCCGGAGCCGGTGCGGCAACCGGGTGCCAGGTTTCCATGAGCGACGGCACGCCCTTGGGGTAGCGCGAGATGCGCACCGATTCCTCGCCCTCGGTGATCTCGATCTCCGCGATGCCTGATTCGTCCAGTAATTCGATGAGTTTTTTTACTTTTCTGATGTCCATCAGCTGTCCTCAGCACGGTCGAGCTGCCTCGCGGCGGCCTGGAGTGCAAGTTCATAAGCAAGGGCGCCGAGGCCGAACAGGCAGCCTGCGGCAATATCGCTGAAGTAGCTCCGATGACGAAAGTCTTCGCGAGCGAAGGTGTTGCTCAGGTGCACTTCGATAAACGGGATGTCCACGGCGAGCAGCGCATCCCGCAGGGCTACGCTGGTGTGGGTAAACGCGCCGGGATTGAGAATGATGAACCGGGTGCCGTCGGTGGCAGCCTGCTGGACCCGGTCGACCATCGCGTGCTCCGCGTTGCTCTGGAAGCAGAAGAGCTCGTGACCGAGTTCCGCGGCCTGGTCCACCAGGAGGGATTCGATGTCGGCGAGCCGGGTGTTGCCATAAACCCCGGGCTCGCGCGTGCCCAGCAGGTTCAGATTCGGTCCGTTGATCAGCAGCAGCCGGGCCATCGTTCGGGGTTTTTCGCCAGTTAGCCGAAGTTGCCGGCAATTCTAACCCTTTTTACGAGATTTCGCGCAACTTTGACTTAATCTGGCCCCGGCCGGCCGGGGCGGCCGCCTCAGAGGCGGCCGAGACGCTCGCGGGCGGCAGCGACGTCGAGTTTGCCACGGGATACTTCGGCCAGCACGGCCGTGATCCGGTCGATTTGTTCCTGGTGGATTTCGCCGATGTGAGCCTTGATCAACTGCCCGTCCGGCGCGACGACCATCGTGAAGGGCAGCCCGATGAACTCGACGCCGGAGCGTTCCGCTACGGCCATAGCGTCTTCCTGTCCGACCAGGACCGGGTAATTGAAACCGGCTTCCTCGGCATAGGCGGCGACTTCCTCGGGAAAGTCGACGGCAATACCGATGACCTGCAGGCCCGCGCCCGCATGGTCCTGCTGGGCCTGTTTGAGCAGCGGGATTTCCCGGCGACAGGGGGCACACCAGGTGGCCCAGAAATTGATGAGCTTGGCCTTGCCGTCCCATTCGGCGGAATCACGCAGCGTGCCGTCGATATCGGGCAGGGTGAAGCTTACGCGGATGTCGCCGGCGAGTGCCGTCGCATTGGCGGCGTCGATGGCCGGGTTTCCCGTGCGGCTCGGGCGCTCCAGCTGCGATTTGAGCAGCATCCCGGCGGCGAGCGCCGCAGCGGCCACGAGGACGATGGCTAGGTGTCGATTCATGGCGTCAGGGTAGCACGCGTGCACTGACCGTGCCCGACGCAAAGGTCAGTTCGATGTGCGCAACGAAGTCGGCGGCCTTCATGTACCCGACGACTTCGTATCCCTCGATCTGCCTGCCGTCCGGGCCGAAAAAGATGATCGTTGGCGGGCCGAATACGCCGAAGCGATTCAAGAGCGCCTGGTCGGCGGCATCGTTCGCCGTGACGTCCGCCTGGAGCAGCACCGTGTTCGCCAGCGCCTGCCGGACTGCCGGGTCCGGAAACGTGTAGGCCTCCATTTCCTTGCAGGACACGCACCAGTCCGCGTAGAAATCGAGCATCGCCGTCTTGCCTTCGGCCGCGGCACGGGCGAGTGCGTCATCGAGGTCGCTGACGGTCTTGATCCGGCGGAACTCGAGACCATGGCTTTCGACCGCCGCAGCGCGCTCGGCCGGCCCGATCCCGGCCAGCGGCTGCAGCGGATTGTGGGCACCGGCCATGGCGCCGAGCAGCATCGCGACTCCCCAGACCATGGCGAGAACCCCGAAGCCCTTCCCCAGCTTGCGCACGCCGCCTGCCTCCGGAGACAGCGGCGTCAGCGCGCCGAGGAAGATGCCGGCCATGAACGTCAGCACACCCCACAGGGCGAGCGTCGCCTCGCCAGGCAGGATACGTGAGAGCATCCAGACGGCGAGGCCCAGCATCATGAAGCCGAAGGCATTCTTGACCGCCACCATCCAGGCTCCGGCCTTCGGCAGCAGCTTGCCGGCCGACGCGCCGACGAGCAGCAACGGGGCGCCCATGCCCAGGCTCAGGGCGAACAGGGCCGTGCCGCCGCGGAGAACGTCGCCGGCCTGGCCAATCACCGTCAGCGTCGCGACGAGCGGCGGGGCCACGCAGGCTGTGACAATCAATGACGACAATGCGCCCATGACGAATGCGCCGATCACGGTGCCGCTCTTCTGGCGGCCGCTGATCGCGGCAAGGCGGCTCTGGACGCCGGACGGCATCTGCAGGTCGTACAGGCCGAACATGCCCAGTGCGAGCAGGACGAACAGCCCGGAAAACAGGATCAGGACCCAGGGAGCGTTGAATACGGCCTGCAGTTGCACACCGACAGCGGCGGCCCCGATGCCGGCGGCCGTATAGACGAGCGCCATGCCCATGACGTAGCTCAACGCCAGACCGAAACCCCGGCCCGAGCTGACATCGTCACCCTCGCCGGCGATGATTCCGGAAAGTATCGGCACCATCGGCAGCACGCAGGGCGTGAAGGCCAGCAGCAGTCCGGCACCGAAGAACGTCGCTACCACGACCCACAGGCTCGACTCGCCGATCAGGGCCGCGAGCCGCGCCTGCTCGGTCACGGGCGCGGCGGACGGCCGGGCCGGCAGCGCACTGACCGCGGTCGCGGCTGGCAGTTCGACCGACATCTCCCGCAGCTGCGGCGGATAACACAGCCCGCCATCGGCGCAACCCTGGTAGCCCAGGGTGAGATCCAGCCTTATCGGTTCGGGGGCCGCCCGGGCCAGCGGCAGCCGAGCGAAAACGTCGTTGTGATAGACCTCCATCTCGCCGAACCACTCGTCGACTTTCAGTTCGCCGGCGGGCAGATCGAGGCGGCCGAGCTGGACGCGGCCCGACGCTGTCGCGACCGTCAGCTTGTCCCTGTAAAGGTAGTAGCCCGGCGTAATCTGGAACGCCACCTCGACCGTGTTGCCGTCGATTGCGGTCAGCAGGGGCCTGAAAGCCTCGTCGACCGGCAGGAACTCGGAGCCGCCGAGTCCTCCCAGCGAGAGCTTCGGCAAATTGCCCCTGGCCGCGACCAGCGGCACGGTTTCGGTCCAGGTCTGCGGCGGGTAGCAGATGCCGATATCGGCGCAGCCCTGCGATTTGATGGTGAGTTCGATCGACGCCGGCCGGTCACCGCGGATCTCGTACGGGATGCTGACGAAGAAGCGCTCGCGATAAACCTGCTGGACGCCGAAGAATTCGTCCTCGTGGTGCAGGCCTTCCGGCAGCTCGGCCTCGCCGAGCACGACGTTCGGCGAACTGCTGCTGAAGGACAGTTTGCGGCGGTACAGGTAGTAGCCGTCCGCCAGGGCCCAGTCGACCTCGATGGCGCTGCCGGTGTCGCTCGCCGCGTAGCGGAATGCCTCTTCCGGCCTCAGCAGTTCTTCGTCCTGGGCGAAGCCGGGCAGTGCCGCCAGCGCGGCCAGGGCCGGCCAGATGACTCGTGTCAGGAATTGCGTATGCATCGTCGTGTCTGTTCGTCGCCTTGGTTGGCCGGGGCGCCGCGCGCGGGTACCCATAGGAAGGACCCGCCCGGGCCCCGGAATGTTTCGGCCGCGCTGCGTGGCCCGGCAGCGCGGAGGGAAGGATACCGGGCGCCTGCGCGGCTGTCATTGAACCAGGACGCATTTCCGGGCCCGTTCGTGCCGGGACAGGCCGATAACCCTTGAAATTTGGCGGCGGGCCCCTATCATTGGCACTCCCTCGGGCCGAGTGCTAACAGCGAAGGCCCCCACTTTGAAAACAAAACGGTTATTAATCAATCGTTTACAGGAGAACGCAAGATGAAGATTCGTCCGCTTCATGATCGAGTCATCGTAAAGCGCATGCAGGAAGAGCGCACCTCCCCGGGCGGCATCGTGATCCCCGACGCTGCGGCTGAAAAGCCGATCAAGGGTGAAGTCGTTGCGGTTGGCAACGGCAAAATCCTGGAGTCGGGCGAAGTACGCGCGCTGGCCGTCAAGAAGGGCGACAAGGTCCTCTTCGGCAAGTACAGCGGCACGGAGGTCAAGGTGGATGGCGAGGACCTTCTGGTGATGAAGGAAGACGACATCATGGCCGTTATCGAAGGCTGAGAGTCGGACCATCCAACGATTCAGAATTCAAGTTAAAGAGGATTAATTAAATGGCTGCTAAAGAAGTTCGTTTCAGCGACGACGCCCGCCAGAAAATGTTCGCGGGTGTGAATGTCCTGGCCAATGCGGTGAAAGTGACATTGGGACCGAAGGGCCGCAACGTGGTCCTGGACAAGAGTTTCGGCGCGCCGACCGTCACGAAGGATGGTGTATCGGTTGCGAAGGAGATCGAGCTCGAGGACAAGTTCGAGAACATGGGCGCCCAGATGGTCAAGGAAGTTGCTTCCCAGACCTCCGACGTTGCCGGCGACGGCACGACGACCGCCACGGTTCTCGCCCAGGCCGTCCTGCGCGAAGGCCTGAAGTCAGTTGCCGCGGGCATGAACCCGATGGACCTGAAGCGCGGCATCGACAAGGCGACCACCGCCATCGTCGAAGAGCTGAAAAAGCTGTCGAAGCCCTGCGAAGACGACAAGTCGATCGCCCAGGTCGGCAGTATCTCTGCGAACTCGGACACCGAGATCGGCCAGATCATCTCCGAAGCCATGCAGAAGGTCGGTAAGGAAGGCGTGATCACCGTCGAGGAAGGATCGGGCCTGGACAACGAGCTCGACGTCGTCGAGGGCATGCAGTTCGATCGCGGCTACCTGTCGCCGTACTTCATCAACAACCAGCAGAACCAGAACGTCGAACTCGACAACCCGTTGGTGCTGCTGCACGACAAGAAGATCTCGAACATCCGCGACCTGCTGCCAGTGCTCGAGGGCGTTGCGAAGTCGAGCCGTCCGCTGCTGATCATCGCGGAAGACGTCGAGGGCGAGGCCCTTGCGACGCTGGTCGTCAACAACATTCGCGGCATCGTCAAGGTCTGTGCCGTCAAGGCGCCCGGCTTCGGTGATCGTCGCAAGGCCATGCTGCAGGACATCGCAGTACTGACCGGCGGGAACGTGATCTCCGAGGAAGTCGGCCTGTCGCTCGAGAAGGCGACGCTCGATGATCTCGGCGAGGCGAAGAAAGTCCAGATAACCAAGGAAAACACGACGATCATCGACGGCGCCGGACGTCCCGAGGAGATCAAGGGCCGCGTCGAGCAGATCAACAGGGAAATCGAGGAGTCTTCGTCGGACTACGATCGCGAGAAGCTGCAGGAGCGTGTTGCCAAGCTCTCCGGCGGCGTGGCCGTCATCAAGGTCGGCGCTGCGACGGAAGTCGAAATGAAGGAGAAGAAGGCTCGCGTCGAAGACGCGCTGCACGCGACCCGTGCGGCCGTCGAGGAAGGCATCGTTCCGGGTGGCGGTGTAGCGTTGATCCGCGCGGTCCGTGCCATCAAGGACCTGACCGGCGCCAACGACGACCAGAACGTCGGCATCAACATCCTGCGCCGCGCCTGCGAGGAGCCACTGCGCCAGATCGTCAAGAACGCGGGCGGCGACCCGAGCGTCGTTCTGAACGAAGTTGCGGCTGGCAAGGGTAACTACGGTTACGACGCGGCTACCGGCGAATACGGCGACATGGTCAAGTTCGGTATCCTGGATCCGACCAAGGTCACCCGGTACGCGCTGCAAAACGCCGCTTCCGTATCCGGCCTGCTGCTGACGACCGAAGCGATGGTCGCCGAAGCGCCGAAGAAGGAAGAGCATGCTCCGCATATGCCCGACATGGGCGGCATGGGCGGCATGATGTAAGTCGCCCGCAACGGCGGAAGACAAAAAGCCCCGCTACGGCGGGGCTTTTTTTTGCCGTGGCACGGGTCCGGAGCGGGTCGCCGGCTCGGGGTGCGCGGATGGATCGGAGACGCCGGTCAGGTGCGACGCGCGCGGCTCAGGGTCAAAGTTGCTGGGCGAAAGCTTATTCTTTGTCGAGTTCCATCACGCAGTACTTGGCGTAATCGACGGCTTCGTTGGCGGTCCAGTCGCCTTTCGGCTTGTCTTCCATGTTCTTGCACCAGGCGTCCGAGCCCACTTCCGGTTCGCAGGCGGCCAGGGCGAGGGCGACGAACGGCGCGAGATTCAGCAGTTTTCGAGTCATGGGTGGCAGTCCTCGGGTAAAAACCTGGAAGCAAAGCGCGGGCCGGGTCGCGCGACTATTTTTTCAGGGAGTCCGGGTGGACCGCCAGACGGATCGTGTCTTCGCTCAATTCATCGACCGAACTGAGTCGTGCGAGCAGCTCCTGGCCCTCATCCATCGTGCGATCATAAAGATCGAGCGTCGCCCGGTCGAATTCGCCGGAGTCCTCGGCCTTCATCTTGAAGTACTGCATCTGGTTCAGCAGGTTGTTGATGATGTGCATTGCCGAGCTTACGGTCGCGTTGAAAACCTCCTGTTTTTCGCGTTCTTTGCGCAGCAGCGCTCGCGTGCGCCCGTCGGCGTAACATCCGAACAGGACGATGAGAACGACTATGGTCAGCCGCATCGACAGTTCGTTCGGATCCGCCGGCCAGAACTCGAACGACGTTCCATCGAATACCAGTGCATGCAGTGCGGACTCGAGCAGCCAGTACAATGCGGCGAACCCGACCGCGCGCACGGCGAAATGGGAGAATCGCATGGCTCTTCCTCCTGCCGGCCAGCTGCCAGCATCCCTGCCTGTCAGGCCGGCTACCCTGCCGAAACCAGTGTCCAGGCACCGATCGCGATGAACCCGACGCCCGCAATGTATTGCAGCACGGCGGGGCTGACGTAGCGCGACACGATTTCGCCGGCGGCAACTGCGATCGCTACCGAAAGCACCAGCGCGACTGACGCGGCCAGGAACACGGTCAATTTATCGATCGCCTGGTCAGACGCGAACAGTAGCGTTGCGAGCTGGGTCTTGTCGCCCAGTTCGGCGACGAATACCGAGGCGAAGATGACGGCGGCTGTCTTCAGGTCCATCGGGGAGCTCCCGCGAGATGACGCGCAAGCGCCGAAAATCCCCGTTTCGGCCAGCGCCGTCAAGTCTCCGTCACGCTATGAAAGCCGCTGCCGCCACCGTCAGGGCATGTCGAGTACGCGCTCGCAGCGGCAAAAGCGATCGTCGACCACGGGGCCGGATTCAGGCGCTTCCTTGTCGAAACAGACCAGGCTGAAGCCGTGAGGACACCGGTCGCCGGGCGGCGTGCGCCGGGGCGGAGCACCGTCGGACGCGCAGGCGGCCAGCGACAGGCAAGCCAGCACACTGAAGACGTATCGATGCAATTTCAGGATTCGGTTCCTGCCGGCGCAGGCTTTACCGGGTAAGCGCTGGTGCATCCGCCTGCGTCTCTTGCTGCCTGATGAAGCCGAGTTCACGGCCGGTCTCGGCCACGACGAAGATCCGGTAGCCGATGTCGTGCAGGCGCCTGATGATATCGGCCGTTTTCTTCGTCCCCAGGCCGGGAAACCTGTGATGGAACTCGACCAGCAGCTGGGTGGGCAACAGTGGCGAGTCCAGCAGCCCTTCAAGGACTTCGTATTCGGCGCCTTCGATATCCATTTTCAGAAGGTCGATCCGGGCGTGCCCGAGCTTTCGCGCCACCGATTGCAGGGTAAAAGTCGGCACATCGATGGCGTCCCTGGCGACGCCGGCTTCGGCCACGGTCGTATACATCGCCGTCGAGGCGCTGCCATCCCTCCGTTCGCGCGGATAGAAGCGGATGCTGCCGTCCACAGCCGTAATGGCCCAGGGATGGAACCGGAAACCGGCGGGGGGCTGCATGCTCTCGCACAGATCGATCGACGATGGGGTCGGGTCGAATGCATGGACCTCGGCACCGAACTCATCGATAAGCCCTGCCTCGAATCCGATGTCCTGTCCGACGCCGAGCGAATAGACGACCGCGCCCTCGCCGAGGGAGTCAGGATCGAACCACCAGCCGCAGGATTTGACGGCGGCCCTTCGAACTTCCGGCTTCAGCCACAGCTCACGTCCGCGCAAGCGCTTGAGAAACAGCTTGATGCGAAGAAAAGTCGGGGTCTTTTTGAAATGGCCCCACGCAGATTGCGCCATGTCCGGATTCCCTGTCGCAGCCCTGGCCGGGCGACCAAGACCCTAGCAGATCAGCCGGCCGAATCAAATGCCCGAGCGTGCGCCCTCGCTTGTGCACGCTTACGCCCACGGAGCCTGTACCAGGCTCGATATGCGAGCAGCGCCGCAAGGACCAGCGCATAAACGAGCGGTTCACGGATGTCGGCCTTCACTTGCCACCAGTAATGCCAGACACCGAGTGCGCCGACCGCGTAAACCCCGTTGTGCAGCTGTTGCCAGCGCCGGCCGAGCCGCCGCCGCATTCCAGTGGTAGAGGTCGCCGCCATCGCGCTTAGCATAACGAGGGCAGCGAATCCGATCGTGATGAACGGCCGCTCCGATATGTCGGCGATGATGGCCTGCCAGTTCATGGACTGGTCGAGCACGAGCCAGGCGAGGAAATGCATAGCAACGTAGAAAAACGCGAAAAGGCCCAGCATGCGGCGAAAGCGCCCGATCCAGTTGCGCCCGGAGATCAGCCGCAGCGGCGTCACGGCGAGTGCGATCAGGATGAATCGCAGCCCCCAGTTGCCGAAATGGTCCTGGATCGCCTCTATCGGATTGGCGCCCAGTCCGCCGGCAAGGCCGAACGCCTGCGCAACAATCGTCGCCGCCGGCACGAGACACAGCAGGAATACGACGGGCTTGCCGACGTAGAGGACCTTTGTGAGCGTGTCCAAACCTCGCGTCGCCTAGAAATTCCTGCGGAGATCGAGGCCCTCGTACAACTGCGCGACCTGCTCGCCGTAGCCGTTCCACATGAGCGTCGGCTGCTTTGGCGCGAACAGACTCGACCCGATGCGGCGCTCCATCGCCTGGCTCCAACGCGGATGGTTCACGCCCGGATTGACGTTGGCATAGAAACCGTACTCGTTCGGCGCCGCCATCTCCCAGGTGGTCCGTGGCTGCGTCTCGACGAAGCTCATCCGGACGATGCCCTTGATCCCCTTGAAGCCGTACTTCCAGGGTACGACGAGCCGAAGAGGCGCGCCGTTCTGGTTCGGCAGGACTTCACCGTACAGGCCGACGGCCAGGATCGGCAGCACGTTCGTGGCCTCGGCAATCGTCAGCGCTTCGCGGTAGGGCCAGCGAAGGACGCGGGAACTCTGGCCGGGCATGCGCTCGGGATCGTGCAGGGACTCGAACAGGACGTATTTCGCCGCGGCCGTCGGCCGGAAATGCCGGACGAGGTCCACCAGGGGAATGCCGACCCACGGAATGACCATCGACCAGGCCTCGACGCAGCGCATTCGGTAGATGCGCTCCTGGAGCGCGTGCGGCTTTACGAAATCATCGAGGTCGAAGCGGCCGGTGACTTCCGCATGCCCGTCGACGGTAATCGTCCATGGGCGGGTCTCGAAATCCTGCGCATTCCGCTGCGGATCCGCCTTGTCGGTACCGAACTCGTAATAATTGTTGTAGGTGGTAATTTCCTCGTAACTATTCGGCGGCTCGTCGGTGCTGTACTCGCTGGAGCCGAACTCGAGCGCGGCCCGTGCGCGCTGCGGCAGGAGCGCAGGGAACGCAGGTCCGGCGACGAATGCGCTGCCGGCCGCGATCCCGGCTTCGAGAAATCGCCTCCGGTTCAGGTAATTATCCCGGCTGGTGATCTCGGATGGGCGGATGTCGGACGGTTTCTGGATCAGCACGCGGTATGTCTCCCAAAGATGTCACGGAATTAGACCGGACCGGCTGGCGTAATATTGCAACAATTTGTAACGCCAGGACCCGGAGACCGACCGGTGGAGTCTCGCGCGCCAGTCCCGGTTTCGCCACGCCCGGCTATGGGCCCGGATTCAGCGCGCGGGTCGTCTCCCTCGACGCGCAGCCTGCCTGGCAAGCCGGCTGGCAGCCGGGCCGTGCCGCGATGGCGGTACCGCCAGCATATATTGCGCAAACTGGTCGCCAATAGGCGCAAAAATCCGGTATTTTCCGGAAAATTCCGACGTTTTCGCGCTTTTGGCGGCCGAAACGCCGGGCGGCTCCGCAAAACTTTGTTCCCCGGGCGCGTTCCAATACCAAGGAGCGGGTAGCGAGGGCCCCGATTCCTTGAAATAGGCCGCCACGCCCGCATCTCGAATCCAACGCGGAGGTTCAGACGAGCTGCAATGATCGACCCGGCCATTACGAAACCAGCAGGACAGGATAAGGTGTCGCCAGCCACGCTGCAGGTAGACGTCATCGCCGACCTGATTTGCCCGTGGAGCTACCTGGGCAAGCGGCGCCTGGATGACGCCCTGACCCGCGTGCTCGGGCCCGTGCTGGTCAGCTGGTACCCGTTTCAGCTGAACCCGGATATGCCGGCGAGCGGCATGGACTTCGACGAGTACCTGCGGGCGAAATTCGGGGAGCGCGAGATGATCGAGCCCGGCCTGCAGCAGCTGGCGGCCGCCGGCCGGGCCGTCGGCATCGATTTCCGTTTCGACCGGATTCGCCGGGTTCCGAATACGCTCAACGCCCACCGGCTCATGAAACTGGCCGAGGAGCAGGGAGCCGATACGACCGGGCTCGCCGAGAGCATCCTGAGGGCGTTCTTCACCGACGGTCTGGATGTCTCGGAACATGACGTCCTGCTGGCGCTCGCCGCCCGGGCCGGACTCGTGCCGAAGGACGTCGACGCGGCGCTCGAGGACGACTTGTCGAAGCAGCTCGTGCTGTCGCAGGAGGCGCAGGTCAGGAAAGGAGGCGTGTCGGGCGTTCCTGATTTCCTGGTCAACAAGCGCCTGTTCGTCATGGGCGCGCAGTCGACGGAAATACTCTTGAACGTGTTCGACCGGGCAATGTTCGGCGCGGAGAGCGATCTCGAGGTATCCCCGACCCTGCACTGAGCCGGTGCCTGCCGGTGCAAGCTTTAGCAGGCAGGGTATTGAGTTTTTGCGGTTTTGCGGCTAGTTTCGCGGTCAAGACGAGGAAGGGGACGAGTAGGCGAGCCCCTCCGATTCGAGCGACCGGGGGATGGTGCGAGCCCCGGATCGGAGCCCGCCGAATATCACCCCGGAGTCGCTGCCCGAAACACGGACGTGGAGTAGACGCAGCCGGAAGCCCCCCGAAACAGGGCCAATCGAGGCGGGAGCCAGGCCGGCTTTCGTAAAGCCGGGTGGTACCGCGATAGGAATCGATCGCCCCGGACGCGAGTAGCGTCCGGGGCGTTTTTTGTTCGTCGCGCGCTATGGGGACTGACCGGTTGCAGCGACCGGTCGAGGCGACCTCCCCGCCGGACCCGATTGCGGGCGAACAGTTTTGGCATGCGGAAATAGAAATGAGCTTCAAGGAAGTCAGCAGTCGCTACGACGGCCCGGGACTGGAGCAGGAAGTCCTCGGATACTGGCGAGACAACCGGGTCTTCGAGGCGACGCTCGAGCAGTCGGCGGGCAGACCTCTCTTCACGTTCAATGACGGCCCACCGACGGCGAATGGCAAGCCCGGTATCCATCACGTGCTGGCGCGCGCATTCAAAGATGCGTTTCCGCGCTACAAGACGATGCGCGGTTACCACGTGCCGCGCAAGGCCGGCTGGGATACCCATGGCCTGCCAGTCGAACACGAGATCGAGAAAGAACTGGGCATATTCGACAAGAAAGAGATCGAGGCCCAGGTCGGCATCGCCGAATTCACGCGGCGCTGCCGTGAGTCGGTAATGCGTTATATCGGCGACTGGGAAAAAATGACCGAGCGTATGGGCTTCTGGGTCGACATGCATGACGCCTATTTCACGCTCGACAACGATTACATCGAAAGCGTCTGGAACCTGCTGAAGACGATCTGGGACAAAGGCCTTATTTATCGCGGTTACAAGGTCGTGCCCTACGACCCACGCATCGGGGCGACGCTGTCCTCGCACGAGCTGGCGCTCGGGTATCGCGAGGTCGAGGATCCCTCGATCTACGTGCGGTTTCGTGTCACCGGCGAGGCGAATACGTCCTTCCTCGTCTGGACGACGACGCCGTGGACACTGCCATCCAACCTTATGCTCGCCGTGCATCCGGAGGTCGACTACGTCTACGTGGAGAGCGAAGGCGAGACGCTGATTCTTGCAGAGGCCCTGCTCGGGACGGCGCTCGGTGACCGGGCCCTTGACATACGGCGGCGCGTGCAGGGTTCCGACCTGGTCGGCATGCGCTACGAGCGCCTGTTCGATTACCTGGACGTCGATCCGGATTCCGGCGTATTCAAGGTTTACCCGGCCGAATTCGTCAGCACCGAGGACGGTACCGGGATCGTGCACTGCGCGCCGGCATACGGCGTCGATGACCTGGCGCTCGGCCAGGCAAACGGGATCCCGGTCGTGCATGGAGTCGGCGAGGACGGTCACTTCCTGGACGCCGTGGAGCCGGTTGCAGGAATGTTCTTCAAGGATGCCGACAAGCCGCTGATGCGTATTTTGAAAGAGCGCGGCCGGCTGTTCCGTGCCGAGCGCTATACGCATAACTATCCGTTCGGCTGGCGTACTGGCGATCCGATCATCTACTACGCGAAGAACGCCTGGTACATCCGGACTTCGCAGTTCCGGCAGCGGATGGTCGAGCTGAACAACACGATCAACTGGGTCCCGGAGCACATCCGCGAGGGTCGATTCGGCAACTGGCTGGAGAACAATATCGACTGGGCGCTGTCGCGCGAGCGCTTCTGGGGTACCCCGCTGCCGGTCTGGAGCGACGGGCAGGACAACTATATCTGCGTCGGATCTATCGCTGAACTCGAGGAGCTGACGGGACGCAAGCACGACAAGCTGGATCTGCACCGCCCGGCGGTCGACGACGTCACCTTCGAGCGGGATGGAATGACCTGGACGCGAGTGCCCGAAGTCATCGACTGCTGGTTCGACTCAGGGGCGATGTCCTACGCGCAGTGGCACTATCCATTCGAAAACAAGGAAGTGTTCGAGAAACACTTCCCGGTCGATTACATCTGCGAGGCGATCGACCAGACGCGCGGCTGGTTCTACACGCTGCACGCGATTGCGACGCTCGTGTCGGACAGCGTCGCCTACCGCAACGTGATCTGCCTCAGCCACATTGTGGACAAAGACGGCAAGAAAATGTCGAAGTCGCTGGGCAACATCGTCAACCCCTACGACGTGTTCGACAGCGTCGGTGCCGATGCCCTGCGCTGGTATTTTCTTGCGCGGCTGTCGCCGGACGTGCAAAAGCGGATTTCGGTCGACATCGTTGCCGACGTCGCGAGTTCCTTCATCAACACGTTCTGGAATACATACGGATTCTTCGTCCTTTATGCGCGGCTGGACGATGTAGATTTCGGCGCCGACTTTCCAGTCAGCGAGCGCCCGGAGATAGACCGGTGGGCGCTGGCGCTGCTCAATCGGACGATCCGCGATTGCACGACGGCGATGGATCGTTTTGACGCCAAGGGCGCCGGCGAGGCGATCGAGTCCTTCGTAGACCAGTTGTCCAACTGGTATGTACGCCGAAACCGGCGCCGTTTCTGGAAATCCACGGATCCGCGCGACAAGCTTGCGGCCTACCTGACCTTGTACGAGTGCCTGGATGTCGTCCACCGGCTGATGGCGCCGTTCGTGCCCTTCCTGGCCGAGAACGTCTACCAGAACCTGGTCCGCGGAGTACGGCCGGATGCGCCCCCCAGCGTGCACATGACCGCCTGGCCAGCGGCTGACCCGGCGCGCGACGACGACGAGCTGCTGTACGCGATCGGCGTAGTCCAGAAGGTGGTAGGGCTCGCCCGCGCGGCCCGCGGCCAGTCGGGCGTCCGCACCCGCCAGCCGTTGTCCCGGCTGCTCGTCCGGGCACCGGACGACCGTGCGGCCCGCGCTCTGGACGAGCACAAGGATCAGATCCTGGAGGAGCTGAACGTCAAGGCAATCGAGTTCATCGCCCGGGATGCCGGGCTCGTCAGCTACCGGATCAAACCGAATTTGCCCCGCATCGGCAAGCGCTACGGCAAGCTGATCCCGGTGATCCGGAAGGCGCTCGAAGAGTCCGATGGCGCGGCGATCGCCGGCGCGACGGCCCGTGGCGAAACCTTCGACCTGCCCCTGGCCGGTGAAACCGTGACGCTCGGGCCGGAAGACGTACTGATCGAAACCAGCTCGGCCGAAGGCTACGCCTGCGCCGAGGAAGGAGGCTTCCTGACGGCGCTCGACACCAGCGTAACCGAGGACCTGGTCAGGGAAGGGCTGGCCCGAGAGCTGGTGCGTACCGTCCAGGAAGCCCGCAAGCAGGCCGGCCTGGAGGTGTCCGACCGAATCGTTCTCGGCGTCTCCGGTTCACCCTGTGTCGAGGCAGCGCTCGGGGAGTACCGCGAGTACCTCATGGCCGAGACCCTGGCGCTCGAGTGGCGGACCGGGCAGGCCGACCCGCTGTATACCGACGAGCGGACGCTCGACGAGGACCGCTGGAGCATAGAGATCAGCCGTTCGGAGACCTGAAAAGTCGGGCTTGCGAGTTCCTGCTGACATTGATATAAGAATCCTGCGCAGGTCCTTGATTGACCGAAAGTACTCAAACGGAAGTTTGACGGGGCAACGCCGCGGGCTGCAGGACGCAGTCGGCTGGAAAGAGCGCAATAAAGCCGCCGAGAGGTGAAACGAGCGGCGTTTAAAACAAGTAGCGCTGGAGTAGAAATGTCCCACCACGAGGATGATTTCTTCGCTGCCGTGTCGGTGCTCGCCGGGCATGGCCATATCAAAGAGCGGTTGGTCGCCGCGTTCGAGGACAACCTGCAGGACATCGAGCCGGATGATCTTTCCGTTTCGATGAAGCAGACGTTCAACGAACTGCGACACCTGATGATGCGCGTCGAACCGCTGAATGGCGAAGGCCCGATTCGGGCGTCGGTGCGCAAGATGTCGATCAGGGAGGCCGATGAGTGCGCGCAACTGATGGTCGAGCTCTACGCGGATGCGTTGCGCATGGGCGGAACTGTCCAGGAGTCGTTGCCGCTCAGGGGCGAGGAGCAGCCGGAAGTCCGTGGCGTCGTACTGAAGTCGGTTTGAACGTCTGTCAGCGATCCGGTTTGACCGGATAATAAAGATAGGTAATGAGTTCTGATTCGGCGGTTTGCGTCGGATCGCTGACGTAGGATTCCCACGCGTCTCCGTTTCGTTCCATTCCCATCGCGGCGAGATAGGCGCCGATCTTGTCGTGCGTGCGTGCAAGCGCGACGTACGAGCCTACGTGCTTCACGCGAATTACGGGGCCGCCGTAAGTCCTGGCGAGTCGCACTGCGCCGTCTGTAGGCGGCGTGCTGTCCGAAATTCCGCGTACTGGTATGCCTGCATCGAAGCGCAATTCCGCTCCGCTGAACGCGCGGCTGATCGAGAGCGGTGCACCGGACTCCTTGAGTCCGTTCCTGTCGATAAACGCGAGTATTTGAAAGTACGCATCGCCAAGAGCTTCGGAAATTGCCGCCGCAAGCGGTTCACTCGATGTCGGCAACAGCGCGATATCCGTGCTCTCGACAACGAAGTGTTCGATTTCGAGGTCGCTGAAGTCATGCGGTGGCAGGCTCTCCGCGAGTTCGACCAGGTTCGCAAGCCCGCGTTCCATGCTAGCGCCGACCCGCCGGTCGAGCATCAGGCCAAGGTAGCGCTGCAGCAGGTTTCGTCCGAATCTCGTTTCGAATCGCCAGGTCACGCGCGTATCGCTATCCTGGCGGGCAAGCGTGAACCGGCTGGCACCATCGCCCATGCCATCCAGCTCCAGCGTGCCATGGACATATTCCGGAGCGAGGCTGCTATCGATGGTCTGACTTCCCCTGCCCACTATGCTGCCGTCCCAGCTCAGCATGGCTCCCGGGCCGCGGCGTGCACCGGCGAATTCCAGGTGCACGTTGGGATCCGACTCCGGCCACGGCAACCATTTGCCAGCCTGGCGCTGGTCATTGATCAATGCGAAGACTATCGACCGGTTCGCAATGGTCGAAATCTGGCGTTCGACAACACCGGTCGACGGCAAGAAAACGCCGACCGCGAGCACGGCCGCGACCACGGCGCCGGCTGCGTAAATTGCTTTTCTTGCATTGCTCATTAGTGCATCGCTGCGGATTTGCAGACGCGAAGTTTCGCACCGACGGGCAAGGGAAACCAGCGGGCAATGAGCACGGATCATCCCTGGATGGCGCAACGCTCGACCCACCGTCGGATGCGTCACCGGATATGCGATAATTGCGTTCCTTTTGGCGGGTGCTGGAGAGGTGCGCGTGATTATCCAAACCACTGTAAAGAGGCTGGGGACCTGTATCCTGATCGCGGCACTGACGGCAGGCTGTGGGCCGAAGTCGGAGAACAATGCGGCTCCGGAGGCCGCCGCGCCGACCCAGGTGCAGCCGGATCAGGCGCAGGCGATGGCCGTCGTCAGGCCCGAGATCTATGCAGAGTTCACGCTGAGCGCGGACCTGTCGGGACTGACGGACAATCAGCGCGAGATGGTTCGCCTGCTCATCGATGCCTCCGAGATCATGGACGACCTGTTCTGGCGCCAGGCCTACGGCGATGATTACCGGGAGTGGCTCGCCCGGATCGACAGCCCGCGCGTGCGCCGATTTGCCGAGATCAATTACGGTCCCTGGGACCGGTTGAACGACGACAAGCCTTTTATCGAAGGCATCGGCCCGAAGCCGCTGGGCGCAAGGTTCTACCCCGCGGATATGACGGTCGAGGAATTCGAATCCCTGGAAGTCGAGCGCAAGGTGGGTCTTTACACGTTCCTGCGGCGCGATGCAGACGGCGGCGTGAGTACCGTGCCGTACCACGTCGAGTACGGCACCGAGCTGGGTCGTGCGGCCGATCTCATGCGCCGGGCGGCGGAGCTCGCCGAGGATCCCGGCTTTGCCATCTACCTCAGGCTCCGCGCCGACGCCCTCCTGACCGACGACTTTCTCGCCAGTGACCTGGCCTGGATGGACGTCAAGTCGAACCAGGTAGAGCTCGTCATCGGACCGATAGAGACCTACGAGGATCGGCTGTTCGGTTTTCGGGCGGCCTACGAGTCGTATGTCCTGCTGAAGGACCTGGAGTGGAGCGAGCGCCTGTCGCGCTTTGCGAATGTCCTGCCGGAACTGCAGCGCGGCTTGCCGGTCGCGGACGCATACAAGGCCGAGGAGCCGGGAACCGATTCCGATCTCAACGCCTATGACGTGCTCTACTATGCAGGCCACTCGAATGCGGGATCGAAGACGATCGCGATCAATCTGCCGAACGACGAGCAGGTGCAGCTGCAGAAGGGTACCCGGCGGCTGCAGCTGAAGAACGCCATGCAGGCCAAATTCGAAAAGATCCTGGAACCGATCGCAGGCGTGCTGATCGCCGAAGACCAGCGCCAGCACATCACCTTCGACGCGTTCTTTGCGAACACGATGTTCCACGAAGTTGCACACGGACTCGGCATCAAGAATACGGTGAACGGCAAGGGCACGGTCAGGGAATCCCTGCGGGATGTCGCATCGAGCATGGAGGAGGGTAAGGCAGACGTCCTCGGGCTTTACATGATCACGAGGCTGCACGAGTCGGGCGAGCTTGGGGACGTCGACCTGCGGGACTACCTGGTGACGTTCATGGCCGGCATCTTCCGCTCGGTCCGGTTCGGCGCGGCGAGTGCGCACGGCAAGGCGAACATGGTGCGATTCAATTTCTTCGAGGATCGTGGCGCTTTCGTTCGCGATTCTGCGACCGGCACCTACCGGGTGGACTTCGACAGGATGCAGGACGCGATGACGGCCCTGTCGGAAGTGATACTCACCCTGCAGGGGGACGGCGACTACGCCGGCGCCAGGAAACTGACCGAAGAGCAGGGAGTTATCCGCGAGCAGCTGGCGGCCGATCTCGAGCGCCTGTCGTCCGCCAATATTCCGGTCGACATAGTTTTCAGGCAGGGAGCAGACGTACTTGGTCTGGAATAGGCCGGGTGGCCAGCGCAGGTCAGTTCAGGGCCAGGTCGCCTTTGTCCAGCCGCGGCAGCATGCTGCCGAAAAGCGTCGTAAGGTATAGCTGACCGGCGTCCTCGTAGACGCCGGTCAACGCCGGTACCGTCGCCGCCGTGTCCTGCAGGTTCATCAAAACGACACCATGGCCGTCGATTCCGATGACGTGCGACGATCGCTCTGCGGCAGGGCGCAGCGCGGCAGGTAGTCGCTGCACGGCCTTGCGAAGCGACGGGTAGGGTGCGAGCGAGTCGAGGAGGGCGTTGCGCGGCGCAACGAGGCCGATCCAGAACCTGCCATTCAGCCCGTTGTTGATGTTGTCCGGAAAGCCGGGCAGATTCTCGAGGATCAGTTCGGCTTCGCCGGAGCTCGCGCCGGCGAGCCAGTAGCGCCAGACCCGGTAATGGCCCGTTTCATTGACCAGCAGGAATTGCTGGTCGTCACTGATCGCGATGCCGTTCGCGAAGTCAAGGTCCTGCATCAGCCGCCGTGCCTTGCCTGAGGCCGGGTCGTACGCGATTACGCTGCCGTGTCCGCCATGCTCCAGTATGTCGAGCAGGCTGCCGGCATAGGTGCCGCCCCAGTCCGCCGGCGAGAACTTGCTGGTAGCCTGCGTCACGAAGATACGCCCATCGTCGGCCACGGCGAGGTCGTTGGCGTAGATCAACGGCTCGCCGTCGATCGCGCCGAGGAGCAGCGCGACGCGTCCCTGCCGATCGACTCTTTGAATGCCCAAGATCGCGTTGGCGACCACCAGGTTGCCCTCTCTATCGAACTCGATACCTAGCGGTCGACCGCCCACGTCGGCGAAGACCTGCAGCTGTCCGCCGTTGGGCAGGAAGCGGATGATCTTGCCGTCCTCGGTGGGTGCGTACAGGAATCTGTCGGGCCCGCCAGCTACGTCCTCCGGGCCGCGGTGCGGCCCCAGGTCGATCGGCCACGCCGCTCGCAGCCGATCGTTGGGAGCGAACGGGTCAACGAGGCCCCGATCCGCAGGCGCGTCCCACGCGACCGGCTCGACCGGAACCGGCCACAGGAGCAGGTAGAGCAACAGCGCGGCCAGCAGCAGGAGCAGCAGTCTGCCCGGTCGCAAGAGCGTCATCCCAGTGCCCGCCCCGGACCCCGGCTCAGGCCTCGGTGTGCACGATGCGCAGGAACTCTGCGCGGGTGCGCGCGTCCTTGCGGAACAGGCCCAGCATCTGGCTGGTCACCATGGAAACGCCCGGCTTGTGCACGCCGCGCGTGGTCATGCACTGGTGCACGGCCGTGATGATGACGCCAACGCCCTTCGGCTTCAATACATCCTGGATGCAGTGCGCGATCTGCGCCGTCATCTTCTCCTGGACTTGGAATCTGCGTGCAAATGCGTCTACGACCCGCGCGAGCTTGCTGATCCCGACGACTTTGTCGTTCGGGAGGTAGCCGACGTGAGCCTTGCCGATGATAGGCGCCATGTGGTGCTCACAGTGGGATTCGAAGCCGATGTCGCGGAGGATAATCATTTCGTCGTAGCCTTCGACCTCCTCGAACGTCCGCTTGAGATACTGAACCGGATCTTCCTTGTACCCGCTGAACCAGTCCTCGTAGGCCTGCGCCACCCGTCGCGGCGTGTCGACAAGTCCCTCGCGCGCGGGGTCCTCCCCGGCCCACAGCAGGAGCGTGCGAATGGCATCCTCTGCCTCGTTGCGGCTCGGCCTGCGGGATTTCGGATTCGTCTTTTTCTTTTTCAAGGCCTCACCTCGGATGGGTCTGAATATTCCGGCCGATGGTAACCCCATCGGGTGGCCGCCGCAGCGTTGCGCTCGTCATCACTCCGCGGTCAGCAGCCCTACCGGGCAACTGACGCCGGTGCCGCCGATGCCGCAGTAACCGTCCGGATTCTTCGCCAGGTATTGCTGATGATATTCCTCGGCGTAATTGAAGTCGCCTAGTGCTGCGATCTCGGTCGTGATCGTGCCGAAGCCGGCGTCGGCAAGATTCGACTGGTAGCGCGCCATCGATGCCTTGGCGAGTACGGACTGCATGTCGCTGGTGGTGTAGATTACCGAACGGTACTGGGTACCAATGTCGTTACCCTGGCGCATGCCCTGAGTCGGATCGTGCGACTCCCAGAAAATCGCCAGCAATTGCTCGTAATCGATCTTTTCCGGGTCGAATACGACGAGTACAACCTCGGCGTGGCCGGTCAGTCCGCTGCAGACTTCCTTGTAATCGGCATTCGGCGTGACGCCACCCGCATAGCCGACGGCCGTGGTGTAAACCCCCGGGGTCTCCCAGAAGACTCTTTCGGCGCCCCAGAAGCAGCCGAGCCCGAACACCGCCCGCTCGAGCCCGGCAGGGAAAGGCGGCTTCAGCGCATGCCCGTTGACGAAGTGCCGGTTGCTTACTTGCATCGGCGTATCCCGTCCGGGCAGTGCCTCGTTGCCGGCGGGCAGTTGCGTCTTGCGATTCTTGTCGAACATGTCGTCTCTCGTCAGTTAGCTGAGGCTGCCGGCTCGCGGTCCGGGTCGCGTCCGCGCGACCCGGCGGTCCGGATTACCGGGGCCGCCATGTATCGGGCCCCGCGCCTGGGGTGATCGATGATGCCATCAGTCGTCTGGAAGCGCACCGGGATCGACTGCGTATCGCCCCATTCGACGGCCCGGTATACGGCGAAATGCAGGTGTGGCACGGTCGTATGGCCGGTGTTGCCCGACAGCGCTATCTTCTCGCCCGCATATACCCGCTGGCCGACCTCGACCAGGGCGCCGTCCTTCAGCAGGTGGTAGTACTCGCCCGTCGTGCCGTCGTCATGCAGGACGACCACGAAATTCGCGTATTTGCCGCAGCCGTCCTCCCAGCAACCAATCGAATGCGACTCCTCCAACCGGGCGATGACGCCGTCGCGCGCCGCGTGCACGGGAGTCCCTTCCTGCATGTAGAAATCGACCGCAAACTCCTCGAGCCCGGTATGGCTGAACCGCGAGCCATATCCCTGGATCACGTGATAGCTTTTCTGCTGCGCATAGGGCAGGTGGTAGAGCACGTCGTCGTCGTGAACGGCATCAATCTTTCCGACCGTCCAGTCGTAGTTGTAGCGGTAGCGTCCTGCCTGCTCCGGGTCGCTGCGGCTCATGGCCAGTACGACCTGGGTTTCCTCCGGTCCCAGTGTGCGGGTGACGAGCCGGGGCCCGTGCGCGTCGAGCTTTTCCGTGCACACGCGAATCGTGTAGGTGAGTGGGAATTCGCTCAGGTTTTCGGCGACCAGCTGGAGCCTGTCGTCGGCCAGCTTCTCGCTGCGAATGCAGATGAAATCCTCGTCGCAGGATGCCAGCGCCGGGCCGGAACCGCACATCAGGACGAACAGCGAGCCGGCCAGCATGAGCCTGCCGGATGAACCCGGTGCAGCATGGCCGGCTGTCGTTTCCGGGCAGGACATCGGGTCAGCCGGAGTTCGGGTTCCCGGAAACCAATTCGTCCTCCGCGGGTTCCTGGACTGGCTCGGGCAGGTCGGCCCGGCGGTAATAGAACTGGTGATTGAACGTAAGATCCGGAGCGTCTACGAATTCGCCGTCGACCATTTTCGGCCGCCAGATGCAGCGTCGAATTTCGCGGCCCACGGACTCGTACATGTCCGAGAGCCCCGGCGGGTCTGCGTCGACAACGCGTATGTCGGCGGCCTGGCCGCGGGTCGACACGGAGTAGCCGACCGTCACGGTCGCCGTGTCGTAGCCGGGGGGGTCGGACACGATGGGTACGGACGGATCGCCGCCGAACATCCGCGGCGGGCGAATTTCGTTCAGCGGCGTCGCCTGTTCGAGTTCGCGCGCGCGTACCGGCAGGCGATCCGGTTCCTCCGACAACAGGTCCCATACTTCGCGGTATACGCGGTGGCCGCGATTCGCCCGGTCGGTGACCATGTAATAGTCGCCGAGCTGGAGCAGCGCAGCCATGCGGTCCTGCCAGCCCGCTTCTTCGTTCCTTTCGGTGATGCGCACGGCGCGCTTCAGGTAGATCTCGCCCGAGGCGACGGTCGAGCTGTCTACGTACGGGGCGTCCGTCAGGTAACCGACAATGAGATAGGACTTGGCGAGTTCGGTGAGCGGTTCGATGAGTTCCAGGCTCTCTTTACCATACTCGTCTTCCAGGATGCCTATGATCCGGCGCCACGTATATCGCTCCTGCTCGAGCAGCAACATCCGGCGCTGCCACTCGGCGCGGGTCTTCAGCGCCGGGATCATGTCCAGGCTCTGGTCGTCTACATTACGTGCCTGCAGATAGAAAATGCGCTTCTGGATGTCTGCTGCTTCCTCCGCCTCGCCAACGGCCAGGTAGGTTTCTGCCAGCGACTGCAGAACCTCGATCTGCTCAAGGTTGTGCGGTCCCTCGTTGACATGGCTGACATGGACCGCGCGGTCGTAGGCCTCGCGTGCCAGGTCCGGACGCCCGGACGCGAGCTGCGCCGCACCCAGCCCTCGCAGCGGATTGATCAGCGCCGAGCTGAGCCGGTCGTCGACCCGTTCGATGATGCCGATTGCCGCCGTGTAGTTGAGGATGGACGACTCGTAGTCCTGGATACCGTGCTGGGCGATCGCAAGATTCGTGAGCGCTTTGGCGGATTCGTGACTGTCCAGCCCGTACTCGCTGATCGTCAATTCCACGATCTGCTTGCCGAGCGTATCCGCTTCCTCGAAGCCGCGATCGGCGATCGCATCCATGTACATGACGAACAGGCGCCTGAGCTTCTGTTCCGGGGTCTCCGCGTCAGGCTGCGTTTCCAGGATATTCGGGTCCACCTGGTCCAGGTCGACGTCCTCGAGAAAGATCTGTTGACGCGGCAAAACGATGGGCTCGAGCGTTTCGTCTGCGACGTCGTCGCCTGCAGCACCGGCAGGGTCCGCCGGCGTGTCCGCCGCATCTCCTGCCTCGGCCTCGGTTGGCGTTGCGGCTGCCGCGGGGTCGTCCTGCGGCGCTGCATCCTGCGGCGCTGCTACGCTCGTCGCGGCCGCAGCCAGCAAGGCGCAGGACAATACGAATGCGCAGCCGCTCACGCGGCTCCGGAGGATGCCCATCATTGCGAAAATTCTTCCCAAGGTCTCCTGCATAGACTGTCGGCGAGTCCTTAAGTTCTTGCCCGCGGCGACCGGCTGGCGGTTCGAAATCACTATACAGGCTGCACCCGGGGCAGGGTAGCGAGGCCCGGGCATCCCACGCTGGCCGCTCAGCCCAGGGCGAGCGTCAGCTGTCGACCCGATGGCGGACGAAACCGGCTGCAATCCAGCGGCGTATCGTCGTCGTCCGACCCCAGACCGAACCGGCGGCAGGCGACCCGGAAGCGCTGCCCGAGCATTTCGGCATAAGGGCCCCGGCCCGTCTGCCGTATGTTGAAACGATTGTCATAATCCCGGCTGCCGCTGGCCTGCCGCAACAGGCTCATGACGTGCTCCGCCCGATCGGGCATGTGTTCCGCCAGCCAGTCGCGGAAGATTTCCTTCAACTCGTGCGGCAGCCTGAGCAGGATCCAGGCGGCATCCAGCGCGCCGGCTTCCGCCGCCCTCTCCAGGATGAGCTCGATTTCGCGATCGTTGACGGCCGGAATGATCGGCGCCATGAGCAGCCCCACCGGCACGCCGAGCGCACGCAGTTCCGCTATCGCCCTGAAACGCGATGCAGCGGAGGGAACCCTCGGTTCCAGTATGCGCTTCAGCGCGTCGTCGGCGGTCGGAACGCTGACCGCTACAGAGCAGAGATTCCGGTCCGCGAGCTGACGCAGGAGATCGGCGTCCCGCAGAATCAGGCTCCCCTTGGTAATCAGGCTGACCGGGTGCTCGTGCTCCAGGAATGCCTCGAGCAGCGCACGGGTGATCCCGAGCTTGCGCTCGGCGGGCTGGTACGGGTCGGTGTTGGCGCCAATCGTGATCGGCTTGCATGTATAGCCCGGCTTGCTCCACTCCTTCCGCAGGAGTTCGACGGCGTTCGGCTTGTAGAAGATCCGGGTCTCGAAATCCAGCCCGGGCGACAGGTCCAGGTAGCTGTGGCTCGGCCGCGCATAGCAATAGACGCAGCCATGTTCGCAACCCAGGTAGGGGTTTATCGAGCGGTCGAAGGGAACGTCCGGCGAACGGTTGTGGCTTATGATGCCTTTCGCCGGCATCGGTGCCAGGCGTGTCTGCGGGCGAACGTCGTCGGGCGGGAGTGCCGGAATAACGGCGCGCTGCTCGAAACGCCCCCGCGTGTAGCTAATCGCGCCACGGCCCCTGGTCGCCTGCCCTGCCATGCCTGTCCCCGGAAACTGTATGTATGTACAGTACTCCCGGTCTTGCGGCCGGGTCAATCCGGCGTCGCGCACCGTCCTAGTTCAGTACCCGGTAACCGCGGCCGCGCAGGCAGCGCTTGAAGACCTGCTGCTTTTCCCGATCCGCATCCAGCCCGGAACGCGTGGCGCCATAGATGGCGCCGTAGCCGGCGCCTTCCGCCGCATCGCCGCCGATGGCGCCGGTGGCCGCCCCGACGACCGTGCCTACTGCCGCACCCTTCGCGGCGCCCTGCTCGATACGTACCTGCTCGGAATAGCTCTCGCATTCCTCCCAGTCGTGCGCCAGCCGGTTCGGGTCCACGCCCTGCATGTCGACTATGGGATCCGGATGCGCCGCGCAGCCGCCGACCAGGCAGGCCGCCGCCAGGATGCCGAGGGTAGATGTCTTCATAATCAGTCCGCCTGCGGATTGGCCAACACCGATCATGCCATCGCCGTGCTTAATCCGCGCTGAACGACGGCTGGCATATGCCTGGTGGTTTAACGACAATGGCCGCCATCCGTTGACCGGGATGAGCAAGCCATGTCGTCCGCCGCCCACGAATCCACCGCTCGCGCGATCCTCTACGCATTCCTCGCAAACCTCGGCATTGCCATCACCAAGTCCTGGGCCGCCTGGCTCACGGGCTCCGGCAGCATGCTGGCGGAGGCGATCCACTCCTACGCCGATACGGGCAACCAGGTGCTGCTGTACCTCGGCCTGAAGCAGTCGTCGCGGGCCCCGGACGAGAAGCATCCGCTGGGTTACGGCAAGCAGAGCTATTTCTGGAGCTTCATTGTCGCAATGTTGCTCTTCAGCATTGGCGGCTTGTTCTCCGTCTACGAGGGCCTGCACAAGCTGGAAAGCCCGGAGCCGCTGTCGCAGATCTGGATTGCGCTCATCGTCCTCGGCGTCGCGATCATACTGGAAACCTTCTCGCTGCTTGGCTGCCTGCGCGAGATCAGGCAGATGCGGCGCAACCGTCCGTTCGGCGACTGGCTCAGGCACACGCGCAACTCGGCGCTGGTGGTCGTACTCGGGGAGGACATCGCGGCCCTGCTGGGCCTCGTGCTGGCATTCGTTTTCCTGTCGCTGGCGGCCGTGACCGGCAACCCTGTTTACGATGCCATAGGCTCCATGAGCATCGGCGCGATCCTGGTCGTGATCTCGGTACTTCTGTCGGTCCGGGTCCGGTCGCTGCTCGTCGGTCAGTCCGCGGATCCCGAGATCCGCGACGTCATCGACTCTATCATTCGCGAAACGCCGGAGATCGAACGCGTTTTCAAGACGATCACGATGCAGTTCGGCCCGGACACGATGCTCGCCGCAAAAATACAGCTGCGACCCGAAGTCTCGCTGGCGGACGCCGTGGCGATTATCAACGGGCTCGAACGCCGGCTGAAGGACGAAGTAGCCGGTCTGCGGTGGTGTTTCGTCGAGCCGGACGTCTCGGACTAAGGCGGAGCCGAGCGGCGCCGCTGCAGGCGCCGCCCCGTTCGGCTCCGGCTACTTCTGGTAAACGTGCACATCCCGTTGCGGAAACGGGATCGAGATGCCTTCCTTGTCGAAGCGCTTTTTTACGGCTTCGGTCAGGTCGAAATACACGGACCAGTAATCGGCGGTATTGACCCAGGGCCGCACGGTGAAGTTGACGCTCGAATCCGCGAGCTGCGCTACCGCGATCAGGCACTCCGGTTCCTTCAGCACACGGGGGTCCGCCTCGACCACGCTCCTGATAACTGACCGCACCAGGTCCAGGTCGTCGCCGTATCCGACTCCGAAAGTGAGATCGACGCGGCGCGTGTCGTTGGCGGAATAGTTCGTGATGATGCTGTTCATGATCTGCCCGTTGGGCACGATGATTTCCTTGTTGTCCCCCGTCTTCAGGATGGTTGTCAGGATCTGGACCTTGACGACGGATCCCGAAACGCCTGCTGCCTCCACCCAGTCGCCGGTTCGGTAGGGCCGGAACATCACGATCAGCACGCCGGCGGCGAAATTCGCCAACGATCCTTGCAGCGCCAGGCCTACCGCGAGGCCGGCGGCGCCCATGATCGCAATCAGTGAAGCGGTCTGGATGCCGAGCTGGTTGATCGTCGCGATGATGACGAAGGTCATCAGCGCCCAGTAGACAAGGCTGGTGACGAAGGACTCGAGAATCTTGTCGACCTCACGGGTCGTCATGACCTTGCGCACGCCGTTGGTGATTACTTTTACGATCAACCGGCCGACGTAGAAGATGACGATAGCGGTCAGTGCCTGGATTCCGAAATCGAAACCCAGCGACGCGGTTTTGTCCCAGAGACCGGCCCAGTCGATGCCGGATAGATCGGAGACCTGCAGGTTTTCCATGACTACTCCCTTTCTATTTCAGCGCGTCAGCGCGTTGCACCGGCCCGGGTAAGGGCCAGCCAGTTGCCCGCCAGGATCAGCGCCAGGCCGAGCCCGGCTATTGCAGTCCATTTGAAGCCTTCGAACAGCGTCGATACCAGCAGCGCGACGACCGGGTAAAGGACGGACGAATAGGCGGCTCGTGCAGACCCTATCCGTTTCAGCAGCGCCAGGTAGCAGCCGAAAGCGACGGCGGACCCGAAGATTGCCAGAAACAGCAGTGACGATACATACCCGGGCGCGAGCGAGAAGTTGAATGGCCGGCCGAGCAGCAGGGCAACCAGCGACGATGCCGCAGCGCCCCACGCCATGGCGTGCGCGTTCACGGTCGCCACGGGCAGCCCCCGGCTCGTCGCCGCAACGGCGGCCATGTTGCCGAACGCCGCGACGAGCACCGAGCCCAGGGTCCATGCAATCCCGATGAAAACGCCATTGCCGGATCCGAGGTTGCGCACCTCCGGCCAGAAGACCAGGGCCGTTCCCAGTAATCCGGTCGCCGCGGCGATGCCGAGTCTTGCGTCGATCGGCGTCTCGAAAAGGACGCGTTCGAGGACCGCGTTGCAAACGATGATCAGGCTGAACATGACCGCCACCAGGCCGCTCGTCAGGTAGCCGGTGCCGTAGTACACGCACAGGTAAGCGCCCGAAAACAGCAGCGCGCCCATCAGCATCACCAGCGGATAGTCGGCCGGAGGAATCCTGAGACTACGCCCGGTGAGCCGCAAGAAGGTGAACAGGCACAGCGATCCGAGTCCGAAGCGGTAGGCTACCGACAGCTCTTCCGCAACCGGGCCCAGCTGGAGTTCGATCGCGAACCATGTCGTACCCCAGATGAGCACAACGGTCCCATACAGCAGCGCGATGTCCATTGCGGTCCTTTGAGAAACCTTCGGCGTTACTGGCCAGGCACGCCGGCGTGGCCGGGGCGGAACCTGAAGACGTGGTAAGGACCGTTGGCCCGGACGTGCTCGCGGGGCTTCAGGACGAGCTCGGGTATGGCGCTGTCGGCGAGGTACAGCCAGCCATCGGGCCCGAAAGACAGCGCATCGGCCCAGCGCACGCGGGGCGACCTGACCAGGGTGACCAACGACGCGTCGGGGCCGATTCTCATAACCGAGCCGTGCTCGACGTCGGTCACATAGATATTGCCGTCCAGGTCGGCGCTGAGCCCGTCGCTGAGCGGCTTGTCGGCGTAGCGTTCCACGCGATTTTCCAGCTGGCGCAGGGGTAGGCTGGAATCCCTCAGGTCCCTCAGGCGTACGCGGTACAGGCCGCTCTGGTTCACGGCGCCGTAATAAAGCCATTCGTTGTTTGCGTCGAACGCGATGCCATCGACGCCCGTCTTCAGGTCGACCAGTCCGCCGAGGAAACGCATGTCCCTGGCCGGCGTCCGGATCAGGTAGTTCTCGACGCTCACGGATACATGTCGCTCGAGCACGCGCCGCGCGTTCCGGCTGGCGATGTCGTAGACGATCAGGGCCGGCGACTGTCGCCAGATGCTGGCGTCGGCGATGACGATGGTTTCGCCATCTGCCGTGACCTGGAGGTCCTGCAGAAACGAGCCCGCGGGCGCGATCGCGGCGGGCAGGGTGTGATCGTGTACGAGCATGTCGCTGTCGAGGTCGAACCCGAGCAGCCGGGCATCCCGAAAGCCATGGTTGCCATTGTCGATCGTCCACAGCCGGTTCTGCCTGTCGATGACGACGCCGAGTACGGTGTCGAACAGCTCCAGCTGCACAGCGCCGCTCGGATAGGGCACGCCGGCGCCGTCTACCCATTCGAGCAATCGATTGCCGCGCGGCCGGGACTCCGGGTGCACGGTGAAGAAAACGCGGCCGCTGGCGCTTACCGCGACATTGCCGATCGGCTCGGGATAGGTAACGAACTCCTCGAGCTCGTCCTCGCCGAGCAGCGGCCCGGTATTCAGATCGACGTAAGGCTCGCCGCCCCCGTATCGAACGCGCAGCGCGGCGGCTGCTGCAGCCGCGACGATCAGCAGGACTATCAGGAAATTTCTCAAGCCGGGCGCCTCCCCGATGGCGGCGTCTCAAGTCCGCCGGAATTCTACCGCCTGGCCCGGCTCAGGGGGAAATCACGGATCCCTGCCGGGCCAGGGCGACGGCCCAGCTGGCGGCGATGGTCGCCATCGCCAGGATGCCGGCAACAAGCTGGACGCGTCGCGACGTGAAGTGATCGACGAGGCGCAAAAGGAGCATGCCGGTAACGAAGCCGCAGACGAATCCCGCGAGGTGCGCGCCTATGTCCGTGTTCTCGTCACCGGTACCGGTATAGGCCAACAAGGCGATGCCGCCCACGATCGGTCCAACGCGGTAAGGCCAGCGATCCTGGGCCATGAACCGTCCGCGCCAGACGAAGCCGGAGACGAGTCCGAGTGCAGCAAACACGGCCGTGGACGCGCCGATCGATCGATGACTCGGCATCAGGGCCAGCGCGTTGATCGTATTACCGAGCGCGGCGGCCAGCACGATGCCCAGCCAGGCCAGGCCGGAACCGGCCACACGGCCGGCCAGCAGGCCGAACAAGGTGCCAAAGACTATGTTTCCGGCCAGGTGGCTGATATCGGAATGCAGCGTCAGGGCGGTGAAACTTCTCCACCATTCCCCCTGGCGCAGCAGCTGGCCGTCCATCCTGCCCGCTGCGAGCCAGTCCTTGCCCGCCGCGGCCTCCCCGGCCAGCCAGGCGACGACGCAGACGAGTACGACATAAGCGGCGACTCCCGGTACCGCGTCGAGGACCGGTGCCGGCGAGACGCTGCGACGGGCAGGCTCGCGACGATTCTCCTGGCCGTATTGCCAGAGTTCGAATTTGGACCTTTCGACGAACTCGGCCGGCACGTACACGACGTAGGTGCCGTCCTGGCGCAGCATCTCGTTCGGAATCTCGAGCGACGTAAGGACCAGCGATCGCTCGGAAGCTGTGTCGAATCGCGGCCCTTCGAACACGGCGACCCATTCATGCGGCGGCAGCATGCTTTGCGGGACCTTCAGCCGGCCAGCAGGCCAGCGGCCTCGGCGAGGACGCTGCCGCAATCGCCGGCCAAGCGCAGCGCAGCGAGTTCGTCCGCTCGCGTCCTGCCCCGGTTCAAGATCGCTATCGGCTGCCGGGCGGCGTGAGCCTGCCGGGCAAACCGGTATCCGGAAAACACCATCAGCGAAGACCCGACGACCAGCAGTGCACGCGCGCGGCGCAGGCTGTCGGTGGCGCACTCGACCCGGTCCCTGGGAACGGACTCCCCGAAGAACACGACGTCGGGCTTGAGCACGCCGCCGCAGGCTTCGCAGGACGGCACGATGAAATCGGCCAGGGCGCCCTGGACCTCCGCATCGCCGTCCGGGCCGAAACTCGCCGCGCCGGCGGCGCGCTCCGGATTCAGTTCTGCCAGCCTCTGCTGCAGTTCGGCCCTGGGCGTGATCTCGCCGCAGCCGAGACAACGCACCCTGTCGAGCACGCCGTGCAGGTCGATGACGGCGCGGCTGCCTGCGCGGCGGTGCAGGTTATCGACATTCTGCGTGACGAGCGTGTCCAGGATGCCTGCCTGCTCGAGCCGGGCCAGCGCGCGGTGAGCGGAGTTCGGGCTGGCACCGGCAACCCGCTGCCAGCCGGCGAAACTGCGTGCCCAGTAACGGCGGCGCACGGTTTCGCTGCCCACGAAATCCGCGTACTGCACTGGCCTGGGGTGCTTCCATGCCCCGGCGTCGTCACGATATTCCGGGATACCGGAGGCGGTGCTGCAACCGGCACCGCTGAGCACGGTCAGGCGCGGGTGCTCGGCAATGAATCGGGCAAGCTCTGCGGCGGGATCGGGGCTCATGGCTGCGTATTGTCGCCGATGCCGGGCCCGTAATTGAAGCGCGGCAGAGTAGCCGGATTTCAGGTCCCGTTCAGGCAAGTGCTCCGATACTGCGCATGGGCACCTCTTGCACGATAGCGATCATGCAGATCTGGAAGAAGCTGTACTTCGCGCTGGCGCTGATCGCGGCGCTGTTTCTCGCCGTCTCCCTGGTATCTCTGTAGCAGGTTGCGGCCGCTGCGCTTGGGACTCCGGGCCGCAATCCGCTAAGCTTGCGTACTGCCAAACGGGCCGGGAATCTCCGGCCATGCCCTTACTACCGGAGGAAGTACGGTGATGCGCGGCGCAGTCCTGTCCCTGTTGCTATGCCTGCCTGGTGTCGCGGATGCCGAGGTTCTCGACGCGGCGGCCGGCGGATTTACCGTGCGCCACAGCGTCACCATCGGGGCGACGCGCCGGGAAGCCTACGACTTTGTCGTCCGCGACATCGGCAAGTGGTGGCATGACGATCACACGATGTCGGGTTCTGCGGCGCAGCTCCATATCGACGCAAAGCCGATGGGCTGTTTTTGCGAAACGCTCGGCGACGGCGCGGGTCTCGTTCACCTGGTCGTCACTTTCGCCAATCCGGGCGTCATGCTTCGGCTTACGGGCGGGCTCGGCCCGCTCGGGCTCATGGGCGCGAGCGGTAACCTGACTTTTGACTTCGCCGAGAGCGACGGCGCAACGACCGTAACGCTGCAGTACGCTGTCGGCGGTTACCGAGCGGGAGGCATGGATGAAATCGCGCCGGCCGTCGATTTCGTGCTCACCGAAGCGCTCGATCGCTACGCGCGTTACGTGGCGACCGGCAGCCCGCAGGAATGAATACTGCCCGGGAGCGCGTGTGACGACCGAGGCCGTGGCCATCGCCCGTCCATTGCCGTCGGCGACCGTCGTGCTCGTGCGCGACGGCGAGGCGGGCCCCGAGGTTCTGCTCGTGCTGCGGCACGCGGCGCGGACCTTCGGCTCGAGTTTCGTGTTTCCGGGCGGCATCCTCGATCTCGGCGACCAGCGCATGGTCGAGCGCCTGCAGGGGGTCGACGATGCATTGGTCAGCCGTTCTCTGGACCTGGGCGCAGGGGGAAGCGCCTATTACTCGGCGGCGATCCGGGAGCTGTTCGAAGAGGCGGGCGTACTACTCGCGCGGGACCGGGACGGCCACTGGGTGCGCCCCGGCCATTTCGAGGACGATCGCGCCGCCCTTAACGAGGGGAGCCTGAGCTGGGGCCGCTTCGTCGAGACACACGACCTGCTGCTCGCGGGCGATGCGCTGCACTATTTTTCCTACTGGGTCACGCCCAGGGAAGCGCCGCGCCGATTCTCTACGCGTTTTTTCATCGCGCTGCTGCCCCCAGGACAGGTCGCGACGCACTGCGGCGGCGAGCTCGTCGACAGCCGGTGGATGACGGCCGGACAGGCACTGGCTGCGCATCGCCGAGACGAGATCGAACTCCCCTATCCGACGATGTACACGCTGCAGGAGATGCGTGATTTGCACAACGCTCACGAGTTCGTCAGCTGGGCTGAGGAACGACGAAGCTGCGGCATCAGCTGCAACCTGCCATCGATGACCGAGCGCGACGGTGAACTGGAAATCCTCATGCCGGGAGACCCGAATTACCCGGTGCATCTCCTGGTCGACGAATGAGCGAATCTCTCGTCCCGGGCGTTGCTGTCGAACTGGCGCCGGGCGTGCGCCGTCTGATCGCGCCGAACCCGGGCATGATGACAGGCCCGGGCACCAACACCTATCTCGTAGGCCAGGGCGAGGTTGCGGTGATCGATCCAGGTCCGGCTCTCGAGTCGCACGTAGAAGCGATAGTCGCGGCGGCCGGGGCACCAATTCGTTGGATACTGGTGACGCACACTCATCGCGACCACTCACCGGCGGCGCGAATGCTCGCAGCGGAAACGGGCGCCGAGATGCTGGGCCAAGTGGCACCGGCCGGGCCCCACCAGGACGACACGTTCAGCCCGGACCGGGCGCTCGGTGACGGCGACGCGCTCGCGACAAAGGAATTCGTGCTGCGCGCGCTGCACACGCCGGGGCATGCATCGAATCACCTGTGCTACCTGCTGGCCGGTCAGGAGCTGTTGTTCACCGGCGACCACATCATGAACGGGTCAACCGTGGTCATCGATCCGCCCGACGGCAGCATGCGGCAGTACCTCGACTCGCTGCGTCGGCTACGGCGCGAATCCGTGGCGGCTATCCTGCCGGGGCATGGCGACGTGCTGCGAGAACCAAAGGCCGTGATTGACTGGATCGTCGATCACCGATTGCAGCGAGAGGCAAAAGTCGTCGAGAAGCTTGCGCGTCACGCGGACAGCCCGCTCCGGGAACTGGTTGCGCAGGTATACGACGAGGTCGACAGCCGGCTGCACCAGCTGGCGCAGCGCTCGCTGCTTGCGCACCTGCTGAAACTCGAGGAGGAGGGCAGGGCGATGCGTGACGGCGAACGCTGGCGATTGATCTGA
>Ga0224505_10000047_pt1 | contig 90727 bp, 77 predicted proteins | sample SF_Jan12_sed_USG_FD_169102 | JGI IMG/M metagenome (GOLD analysis project Ga0224505, IMG submission 169102) | Sediment microbial communities from San Francisco Bay, California, United States - SF_Jan12_sed_USGS_4_1 | ecosystem: Environmental > Aquatic > Marine > Sediment | place: USA: California...
CTCCTACAGGTCGGATAGCCGGTTTGTAGGAGCCTGCATCGCAGGCGACTTGTTACTGGCCCGACTTTCTCATGAAGTTCTGCATCGCATTCAGTGCCTGCGGCACCAGCGTGCGGCCGAGCCCGAGACGAAAATAATCCTGCGGAACGTCACCGACCTCCGATCGATACAGGTTGGAGGGCAGGAGCAGCACGCCTGCCTCCTCGACCAGTCGCCTGGTGAATTCCTCGACACCGTCCGCACCCTTGTACTTCACGAAACACACGCACCCGCCATCCGGTGCTTCGAACTCGAACAGATCCCGGTGCGCGTCGAAGAAATGGCGCGCCGCCACAATGTTCTTGCGAATCAAGGCAACGTTCCGCTCCAGAATGGCTTTCCGTGATTTCAATGCAATCGTCGCCAGCAGTTCCGATGGACCGGAATTGCAGATCGACAGGTAATGTTTGTAGCGCTCCATGCGAGCCAATAACTCGCGATCGCGGCATGCTATCCAGCCAATACGCAACCCCGGCAAACCATACGCCTTGGACATGACGTTCAACGACAGTCCCTTCTCGTAGCTGTCGGCAATCTGTTGCACGCGCCGCGAGGGGTCGGTTTCGAGACCGCGATAGACCTCGTCACTGAAGAGCCACAGGTCGTTTTCGCGACAAAGATCGAGCAGCGCGTTCATGGTTTCCTGCGTCGGAATGGCGCCGGTCGGATTGTTCGGGAAATTGATCGATACCAGTCGGGTACTCGGCCGGATGGCGGCGCCAATCCTGTCAACATCCAGCGACCAGCCGTTTGACTCATCGAGCGCAACACCGCTGACCTCACAGATCGTCAACGGGACCGTCTCGGCAGACTGGTAATTCGGCGTGATCACGACAGCGTGATCGCCGGCGCGCAGCAGCACCTGCATCGCAACGAAAATGCCCTCGCCTGCACCGGCGAAACACAGGACGTCCTCTGCGCCGATCGTGTCGTAAGTGCCGGCGATAGCTTCGCGCAGCGCCGGCGAACCGAAGGTTTCGGTGTAGCCAAGATGCAGATTTTCGAACGCGCTGCGCTCGTCGTCGGTGGCAAACGCGAGCAACTTCGAAATCGTCATGCTTTCCGCGTCGGAGCCTGTCAGGTTGTAGCGCGCCTTGAACTCCCACTTCGAAAAATGGACTTCGAGCGCGAAATCCCGCATCGGTTTTGCCACGATCAATGCGCCAGCGGATCCGGGCGCATCTGGAAATGCACCACCAGCGGCTTCGTGCCTATGCCGCCTTCCATCAACCACGGAGTGCGATCGCCGCTGGGCACCCACAGGCCGCGCCCCTTCCACCCAGTGCCGGCGTCATCGATGCGCCCCTCGAATCCTTTCGAGTAGAAACCCAACGGATACGGAATTCGCAGCGTCAGGAATTTTCCCTCGACCAGCGCGTGCACGCCGTCGAACAGGTTGCCGGTTGCAATCGGCACGTTTCTGCCCAGCCCCAAAGTGTCGTGCTGATCCACCCAGGTGTAATAACTCGATTCAACGCTGAAGCCGGGCAAGTCGGCGAACGACGGGCCGGGGAGATCGTGGAATGTCCATCCCTCGGCACAATGCTGCCCGGTAGCCGTGGGCCCGTTGAGCGGCCCTTTGCATTTGCGACGGTCGAATTCGCCGAGATGGCCGCTGCCCAATGACACCCAGACGACGCCGTTACCGTCGATGTCCGCACCCCGGACGCCAAACCCCGGCAACGGTACTTCGTAGAGCTCGGACAACGTCGTCAATGGCGGATTGTCGCCAGGCACCATGCGCACGATCGAGCCCGGATAGGAGAACGCATTCGAGCCCCAGACCGAATCGTCGATCGGACTCGGCATGACGGCATAAAATCCTTTCGGCACGCGCATGTCGAGCTCCGGATCCTGCTCCTCGCCGGGCTCGGTCCAATCGTCCAGCTTGCCGTTACCGTTCGTGTCGAGAACCACGGGTGCCCAGCCCTGCGATGCGGCCGCGTCCCCGGTCTCGAGAAATTTCTTCGTATCGAGCCACCCCACCACGTTTCTGTCGCCGCTGGTCCATAATGTGTTGTTGTCGTCGTAAGCGAACTGCAAATGGTGTGTGCTGAAACAGGTATCGATGAACGTGTACTCCATGTTCTTCGGGTCGATGACAGCAAGCTGACGGGACGCCTGCTCGGTCGGAAACAGTTGTGCGGACGGATGGTCCGAACCCTTGCGGCAGAAACCCGGATTGCCAGGCGCGCGGATCCTTGCGGTCAGCCATACGCGTCCGTCCTGATCCAGCATCGGGTTGTGAATATTCGCTTTGCTGTCCCAGATCGCCTCTTCGCCCCAGTAAGGTGACGATGCAACCACAGGGTCGTCGTTGGTTGTCGGCGTGTCCTCATCGCGAACCGGCACGTGAAAAATCGCCGCCATGTTTTTCACTGGATCGAGAATCGGCATCTCGTCCGTGCTGAGTTCCGGTGCGCCGAACAGCGGACCATACGCATTGACCGTCGGATTGCGTCGATCGGTGCCGGACAGGTCGTGCATGTAGGCCTTCTCGTTCGACCAGTCGCGCACCGTGGCAACGACGTTGCGCTCGGCTCCACTCGGTCGCGATGGACGATTCGCCGGCAACTCACCGGCGGCTATGCGATCGGACCAGTCGGCCAGGTACCTGATCGGCACACCCTGCAGCAAATCGGCGGCGAGCCGGATCATGTTTCCACCGGCTTGTCCGGACGAGATGCGGCGCGCCCAGGCCTGTTCGGACGACTGGATCTGGCCGAACATCGCCGGCATCGAACGCGTCGACGCCTGTCCCATCTGGTGGCAGCCGACGCAGCCCATGTTCTTGATCCACATCAGGTAGTTGTTTATGCCTCCCGGGATCTCCGCTACCTCGTCTTCAGCCGGTAGATCGAGCATCGCGTACCAGTAGGCGGCCGGATACACGCGCGCAGCCGCCGCGGCGTCCGCAGCCGCTTCAGCTATGAGATCGATGCGATCACCGGGTGACGCAGGGACTCTTACCGAATCGACCAGCCCGTAGCCGCGCACCCACAGCTGGTATTCGGCATCCGGCAAATCGGGCACGAGGTAGCGGCCCTGGTCGTCCGTCACGACGATTCTTGCGAAGCGCGTTCCCAGTGACGCCGTTTCGGCAATGACCCACACGCCAGCTTCGGTGCCGGACACACTGCGAACCACGCCCGCGATGTCGTCCGCATCGATCGGGATCGAAATATCGTCCTGCGAGGGCGGTTCCTGCCGGCAGCCCGTGAGCATGGCGCTCACCAGGACAGCTATGGATGCGCGGACGAACGTCGTGAGTACACTATTCATTTCGTTACCTTTGTCCCGTCAGTCTTCGAAGCCAGGTTATTTTACTTTTCAGCGGAACTCGGACGCCACTTTACGCCTCAACAAACTCAATGTCAGAAGACCCCACTTTGCTGAATCGACAGTCGCTAACGGGATTGATCCTGATGCCCATGCTGTGCGCTTGCGCGAGCACATTCGATCAGGACAGCGCACTGGCCGTAACACCTTACACAATTGCCGATGGCGGTCAGCTGGTCGTCGAAACCACGTTGAATGGTCAGGGGCCTTTTCGTTTTTCCCTGGATACGGGCGCGAGTATCTCTGTCGTTTTCGAGCGCTTGCGCGAATCGCTTTCGCTTGAACCGGTACCCGGAGCCAGCGTGACGGTTCACGGGGTCGTTGCTTCGCAGGCCTTTCCCCTGGTGGATATCGATCAAATGCGTCTCGGAGAGGAAATCTGGGCGAATCCGCGAATGGTCCTGCTGCCCGACCAGGAGGCGGTCACTGCACAGATTGACGGCATTCTCGGTATCGATTTCCTGAGCGCTTATGCCGTCGGATTCTCGACCGCAGATCGCCGCATGCGCCTCTATGCGGTGGATCGGGTCGCAAGCAACGCTTATCGCGGCTGGGCATCGATCCCGATGACGCTCGAGTCCATCAGCGACGGCACCGCGTCACTCTATTTATTCGAGATAGAAATCAACGGGCGGAAACTGCCTGCCCTGTTCGACCTGGGCGCCGGTTCGAACCTGATCAACTGGTCGGCCGCGCGAAGTCTCGGCCTCACGCCCGCATCCGCAAAATCGGGCGATCGTGTATCCGGCGCATTCGGCAGCCTGACGGACGTCGCGCGGCTCAATGTCGAAGAACTCTCGACCGAGGGCATAAGCTGGCGCAACGAGAAATTTTCGGTGGGTGACTTCGGGATATTCGAAATCTTCGAACTGGGAGATGGTCCCGCCGTCATTCTCGGTGCCGGACTTTTTTCTCAGCGCGATTTTGTCATCGATTTCGCGCGCGGCCGCGTACTGGTTAAAGTCGCGATGGATGACGAAGATTCACGATAGCTGGTTTCGCCACGTCACCAGTCTGCGTCACCGCCAACGACATTGAACGACAACACTCTGTTATCTTTGGTTGGCGCGATCGGCAGGTCGTCGTCAATTGTGACGACGACCTGCGCCTCGGCGATCTGCGAAAGCCAAATCTCAACGCTGACCAACAACATGCGTAAGCTGCGTGTAACTATGGCGATACGCACCAGTTGTCGCAGGTGCTGACATACAAGGCATTGCCCCTGTAAGCCTCAACCTGGTTTGCATCGCGCACCGTATAGGCAACATACGGATTGTTGTTTGGCCCGACCGTCATTCCGAAGTGACCGATGTTTGTTGCAGCAGGGTGTGGCGCTGGAACATCGACCCAGGCCAGCCCGTTCCAGACGCGCCCAGTGATCGTGGAAGATGCGCTCGAACCGGTCAGCCAGGCGACGCCAGGTGTATCGAGGGCAGTTTCGATTCGCAAATGCGGTGCCGAGCTGACCAAAGGACTTGTGGCAAGCAAATCGCCGCCGAGCGTGGTCCACGTTGCACCGTTCCACCGTCTTACAGTCATTGTTTGTGCTGCGCCTGAACTTCGGCTCACGAAGCCCAAGAACACCTCACCGGAATTGCCGACCGACAGACCGGCAGGCCCTATTTCATCTGCGATCACAGTGTTCGCCGGCCCGCCGCCTAACTCTGAAGTGAAGAAGCCGTCGTCCTGCGCGGCGCGGTAACGGACTGAGATCCAGTTTCTTAGTTCCGTGGGGTTGCCGCTCCCGTCCTGCGGTAGCGTAGACGGGGATCCGGCAACCAGAGCCGTACCATTGTTGCTAAGCGCGAACGCGAAGCTCGACTGGTTCGATGCCGCACAAGCTCTTAGACGATCGGGCTCCCACACACTGCCGATCAAGGCCCGGTAAACGATGCAGATGCCTTCGGAGAAGACAACGTTGGGCTGGTTGGAGCCTGCCCCAAGCACCAGCAGCGGCGCGTAAGCTCCGGTGGAACCGCTCCAAATTCCGCTCGGTGCGCCGCCGAGCCTTTGCCAAGCAGAACTGGCCGCATCCCAGCTTTGTACGACGACCTCGTTGATAGAGGTGGCATTTAGCGTCCGATTGACCCACGCAACTACAGGCACGCCGTCGCTGCCCACCTTGATGGATGGCCACTCCGGTGCTGTACCAATTCCATCATTCAGATCGTCGCCAAGTTGCTGCCAGCTCGTGCCATTCCACCTGCTGACACGCAGCACGCCCTCAAGCCCGGCAATTCCGGAGCTGCGAATACCGTAAGCAACATAGATAGTGCCGTCACCTGCCACGGCGACCGATGGATATCGGACCGGCGTTACAACACCGAGTACCGTCTCCGCGAACACTGCACCACCGATGCGGGTCCAGCCAGTCACCGCGTTCACGGTGAGCGTCGCCGCCTGGCTGGAAGTACTGCCGACACCATTACCCACAATTACCGTGAATTGGGCGCCGTTGTCGCCGGACGTTGCGCTAAGCAGCGTGTAACTCGCACTTGTCGCGCCAGGTATATCTACACCGTCTTTCTGCCACTGATATGAAAGAAAAGCTCCGCCGTTCTGTTCGGCCACCACACTGAATGTTGCGCTCTGCCCGGCGTCGACCGTTTGGTCCGCAGGCGGCGTAGTGATGGTCGGCACTGTCGCAATCAGCGCCGTCAGCCACCACGACAGGGTGTCTGTCGTCGCCGTCATGGCATCACCGGACTCGGTCGCGCCGGGCACACTTTCCCAGCCGTCCTGCGCCGCGTTGGTCTTCACCAGTTGCACATCCCGACCGGCAGGCACCATGGCCGGATTAATCGGCACCGTTACGGTCGCCGCAACGGCGAATGTCGTGCCGTGAGGAGTAATGGCGAAAACGCTGCCTGCTGCCTCGAGTCCAGAAGGCAGCGCTGGAGAACCCGCGCTCGATTGCGCTATGGCTATGGCGGTGTTTGCTGCAAGCGCATTGGCCGGCACGACGATGGACGAACCGCCAGGGCCGTTCACCGTGCCGCCGGCGGGACCGATTCCCGCTGGTGGCGGCGGCGGTGGTGGGACGGCTCCGCCGCCGGAATCGCTGCTGCTGTTGCAGCCAACCGCGAACAGCAACGTCAGGACCAGTGACAGCACGCCGAATTTGCGTGCTCGAGAAAAAGAGCTTTGTTCAACTGAAACGATGGACCGACGATTCATGGCAACTCTCCATTCCGGGCGAAGACTCGAGATCGAGCCCGGAATGTAGGGCTGCGCGACGGCGAGGCGCTGTCACGAAAGCGACAATCGCATGCAATATCGCGACGAACCGGGCAATCCCGCGCGGTCGGAGTTTGTTACGTTTTAGTGATATCGCTAGGGCGGATGCCGTAACGTGTTGAAAAACAACGGGCGAAATAGCCGGCAGTGGAAAAACCGCAATCCAGCGCTGCATTGGTGACGGTATCGCCCTCTTCAAGTTTCGCTTTTGCTTTCTGCAGGCGGAAATCGCGGAGATACATCGCCGGCGCGACATCCAGCAGCGCTTTCAGCTTGCGTTGCAACTGACGATGGCTCATGTGCATGGCATCGGCAAGATCGTTTGCATGGAATTCGGAATTGGCATAGCGCTCGTTGAGCACGCGGCCGAGCCTATCGAGAAAAGCCTGGTCGCGTTTCGTCAGCCCGGAAATTTCCGCTGCACCATGGCCGTCGCCTGCCAGCAGCTGTTGCCGTGCGCGTTCGGCACGCAACTGACACAACTCAAGGAGATTACGCAACCGGTAGCGAAGCTCGTCCGGAAGGAATGGTTTCGCGAGGTAATCGTCCGCCCGCTCCTTGAGGCCTTTCAGGCGGCTTGCCTCGTCGCCACGCGCAGTCAGCATGACGATAGGCACGTGCGACGTGTGCTCGTCGCTTCTAAGGCGTTGCAACACCTCGAAACCGTCGAGGCCCGGCATCATCACATCGCAAATGACGGCGTCCGGAATTCGCTCGATTGCCTGAGCCAGCCCGGTCGTGCCGTCATGCGCCTCGATGCAGCGATAATCCTTTTGCAACAATTCGACGATGAAGAGCCGCATGTCGTCGTTGTCGTCGATTATCAGGATTTCGGCAAGGTCTCTGTCAGTATCCGGCGTCGGCGTGTCCCTGAGAGACGGCCCCTGCATGTAGATTTCCGCATCGAGATCTGGCGGGATGAGCGTCGAGGGTGTCGTCCCTGCTTGCGGCACTACTGATTTCAGCCTGACGGTGACGGTGGTGCCGGTACCGGGAATGCTGTCGATACCGATAATACCCTCGTGCGCGTCGATCAGTTCTTTGACCAGCGTAAGCCCGATGCCCGTGCCAGGACCGGTGGCAGGACCCCGTTCGAACAGGTTGAACACGCCACCCAGGTGTTTCGCAGCGATACCGACTCCGCTGTCCGCAACCCTCATAACGGCGTCGCCGCCTTCGCGGGCAACCGAGACAGCTATGCTGCCACCGGCTTCCGTGTACTTGAGCGCATTCGATACAAGATTCACCAGAATGGTCTGCAGCGCATCCGCATTACTTTCTACCCAGACGTCATCGACAACATCGAGCGTAATTTCAATGCCCTTCTGCGCCGCTGCCGAGTTGAATTCAGCTACGATAAGACGCGCCACGGGCGCGAGCGCGATCGGCAGTCGCTCGACGTGTTGCTGGCCTCCATGTCTCGCGAGAGTCAGCAACTGATCGACAAGGTGCAGCAAGCGCTGTCCGTTGCGTTTCGCGAGTGCCAGTGACCGCTTTGCTGCGTCGGGTATGGCTTCGCGCAGGCTTTCATCGATCGGGCCCAGGATCAGCGTGATCGGCGTGCGGAACTCGTGTGACAAACGCGCGAAGAATCGGCTCTTGCTCTCCAGTGCGTCTTCGAGGTGCGCCGCCTGCCGCTCGATTGTATCTTTCTGCGCAACGATCTTTGCCGTACGCTTTCGCACCTCGTCCGCAAGCTGCCGGGCGTGCACTCGCAAGACGCGCAGTCGCCACTGGACGAACAGCAACAAGCTCATCGCGGTAATCAATGCGAGCAGCGACTTCGCCCACCAGGTCAGCCACCATGGCGGTGCAATATGAATGCCTATCGCGGCGTCATTGACTGACCACACGCCGTCACTGTTGGCCGCGCGGACGCGAAAAACATAATCGCCCGGATCGACGTTGGCATAGGAGGCAAATCGGCGACGAGCATCGGTCTCGGTCCAGCGATGGTCAAGTCCTTCAAGCAAGTAGGCATAGCGGTTGCGCTCCGGGCTGACAAAATGCAGCGCCGAAAACTCGAAACCGATGAAGTTCTGGTCGTAGCGTAGCTCGAGAGATGTTGTTTCCGAGATCGGCTTTTTCAGGATCGACGCCGGATCGTTTCGCGAAAAAGCGACTGGCGAATTGAACAGGCTGAAGTTGGTGATGACGACCTCGGGCGGCAATGGGTTACCAACGAGATCGGATGGATCAAAACGCGTAATACCACCGACGCCGCCAAAATAGATCTGCCCGGCACGCGTCCGCAGCGCCGCGCCACCGTTGAATTCGTTAGCCTGCAATCCGTCTTTGTACTCGTAATGACGTCCTTCGCGTTGGTGCACATCGTAACGCATCAGGCCGCGATTGCTGCTGAGCCACAACACACCGCTTTGTTCCGGGACGACGGCATAAATGACGCCCGGAATCAGTCCCTCGGACGAGGTGAATCGCTCGAACTCCCCGGATTCCTCGTCGTAACGGGCGATACCGCCTCCGGTCGCAATCCATATGCCGCCGTCCAGGTCCTCGTTGATGGCGCGAATATTGTTGTTATTGATCGTGTGACGATCGGTCGGGTCGTGCGCATGGCAACGAAAATTCTCGTCTTTGCGGGCAGCGACGCACAACCCCCGGCTCCAGGTGCCTGCCCAAAGCCGATCTTTACTGTCGTAGTAGAGCGCCGCGATATTGACGGGCCTTGTCAATTCGTCCCCGGCATTGAACAGCACGAGGCGTCGGAACCCGGTGCCGCCGGCGGCCCGATGGACCAGCCCGCCGTCTACAAGGCCAGCGTAGAGGCCGCCTGCGCCGTCGCCGACAATTGCTGTGACAATTGCGCCCGGCAACGCGCCGGGCGAGTCGTTTGGCATGAAGCGCTGAACGCTGGCGGTTGCCGTCTCAAAACGATTCAGCCCGCCGCCCCAGGTGCCGACCCAGAGTACGCCACCGGGTTCGAGATACATGCCCCAGATGCGATCACTCGAAAGCGACGAAGGATCGGCGGGATCCGCGCGATGGTGAATAAACCGGCTGCTGTTCGGCGCCAAATAGCTGAGGCCACCGCCGCTGCTGCCAACCCATACGCCGTTATTCTCATCCTCTGCAAACTCAATGACCATATTGTCGCTGAGACTGGAAGGATCGCCTGGCACGTGGCGAAAATGCGTAAAACTGGCAGCACCGGCGACCGACCTGCTGAGACCCGCTTCCAGCGAGCCGACCCACAACACGCCGGATTTGTCCTCCAGCAACGAGTACGCCGTACTCGTGGGCAACGAATACGGATCGCTTGTCGAATGAACCACGTCGACGATCGTTTCGCCATTGTCCGTCAGGACTTTCAGACCGCCGCCGATCAGGCCGACCCAGATGCGACTGGCAGAATCTTGCAGAATGCTGCGGATCGAATATCGGCTGCCGCGTTCGGTGGACCGCACGGTAATACGGCCCAGCAAGGCTCCGTCCGGTGTAAAGCGTGAAATTACGCTGTTGCTGCCCGCCGCCCAGACTTGGCCGGACCGCAACACCTCGATGGTACGAACGTCTTCGTCGAGCAGGCTTGCGTTATCCGCATCGAGCGGAATCAAAGTGCCGCCTTTGCTCAGATAGCGCCTCAGTCCCTGCGACGAGCCAACCCAAAGCTCATTACTTTGCACCTCTTTCAACACATTGATGCTTTGTTCACGCACGGTGGTCAGCGGTTCGAACGTGCCAAGGCCATTATCGAAAAGGAATATTCCCTGCAGATCGGTGCCTATCCAGAACTTGCCGTCGCTGGTCTCGCAGATCTCGTGCACGTCCAGTGAAGTGTCCGCCGATCCAGCGTCCCTGCGCGAGCCGGTTATGCGAAATCTCTCGAAGTCATTCGAGTCACGGTCATAGCGATGCACTGTACCGTCATTTGTGCCGACCCAGAGGATGCCTGCGCGGTCTTCGAATATCGTCGTTATGTTGTTGTTGGCAAGCGAACGCGGATCATCGGGATCGTAGCGCATGACGTCGAAGCGATATCCGTCATATCGATTCAGCCCGTCCTGAGTACCGACCCAGAGATAGCCGCGGCGGTCCTGCGCCAGGGCGTTGACAGAGCTTTGTGACAGGCCGTCATTGATGGTCAGGTGCTCGAACCGCATCGATTCGAGTTGCGCCGAAACGCATGCTGGCCAAGCGAGGCAAAAGGACAAAAAGAGAGTGCGGACGACGACGTCCAGTCTGGTAACCGGCCGACCCTGGCATTGCATGGCGCCATTATCTCAGAACAGCGAGCGGGCGATAGGGTCCTTCTTGTACGAGACCAGGTCAGGAGCCGCGTTTTGACAGGGCGAGGCCCACGCTCGCACCAAACAGGAACACGGCCGTCAGCCTGTTGCGCAGGTGCCCGAATCTTGCAAGGCTACGACGCGCCGAAGTCGCGAACACCGCCCAAAGCAGGTCGCCAACCAGGATAACGGCGAGATAGATTCCGGCAACCAGGAGCAGCTGTAAGGTCGCGTCTCCGGTGGCACTGACGAATTGCGGCAGGAATGCGGCATTGAACAGCAACACCTTCGGATTGACGATGGCGAGCAACAAGCCGTGTCGAAAGACCCTGGGCCGACGCTCGGGTTGCACGCTGTGCAGATCTGGCGCCGGCCGACGCCATGTTGTTATCGCCAGTGCAAGCAGATAACAGACACCGAGCCACTTGATCCACAACAGCGCCGATGCTGCTGCGTGAATAACAGCAGACAAACCGCCAGTTACCAAAACCAATTGCACAGCGATGCCGATCGTAGTGCCGATAACCGTTCTTACGCCGGCGCGCAAACCGTGCTGGAGTGTATTGGCGACGATCAGCGCGACATTCGGTCCGGGTATGAGAACCAGAACCGTTGTTGCTGCAATAAGGGCCAGGATGTTTTCCATTGCGTTCGTTTCGCTAGTGCGGACGACGCGGTCGGCGCCAGTGTTGAATCAGCAGGAAACCGAACAACATGCCGCCGAGGTGAGCAAAGTTTGCCACTCCCGGCGCGCGTCCGCTGACGCCGAGATACAGCTCGAATACGCCCGCCAGGATGACCAGGTACTTGGCTTTCATCGGAATCGGAGGAATCAGCAACATGACCATGCGATTGGGGAAGGCCATGCCGAATGCCAGCAAAATACCGAACACGCCGCCGGACGCGCCGACCGTGTTGTACTGTCCGTTCTGCAAATACGCGACGAGCAACTGCACGAGCCCTGCCCCGACGACGCAAGTCAGGTAGTAAGTAATGAACCGGCGCGGCCCCATCAGTATCTCGATCTCGCGACCGAACATCCACAGCATCAACATGTTGAAGACAACGTGGCCTACACTGCCATGCAAAAATCCGTAAGTAACAATCTGCCACGGATAGAACGAGCCACGAACGGCTTCGATAGGCCACAGCGAGAAAAAGTACTCGAGATAGTAGGGTGGAAACTGCTGCAGCGCGAACAGCAGCCCGTTCGCGACAAGCAGAAAGAAAATGACGTTGGGAATGGTACCGCTGTCCGCCGGTCGCCGCTGATATCTGATCTGATTCAAGTCGAATGTCTTTTTATGTGTATATACAAGGAACAGACTCCACATCGGCAGGACCGTTCCCGTGAGTCCCGCCGCAAAGAGGTTCGGATGACTACCAGCCGCCGCCTCCGCCACCGCCCCCTCCGCCGCCGGACGAGCCGCCTCCGCCACCGCCCGAAGAAGAACCCGGCGGGCTGACCGACGAGCTGATCGCCGTATCGAGGCCTCCGGACAGCCGCGACATATTGGATCCGAGGTTCATGTTGTTCCAACTACCGCTGTACCAGGCCGGCTGGTAGCTGCTGTTGTCGGGGCCGCGCAGACTGGCGAAAACTTCCGTGAATTTTTCAGCCCATTTTTGCTCGACGCCCATTGCCAGCGCGAACGGCAAGAAACGCTCGAATAGCTCCGGGGTTTTCTCCGGCGGGTTTCGCAGGTTCATTTCGTCCTTCTCCGCGATCTCCAGGTAATCACGAAACCCCAGAATTTCGTCCAGAAGTTTTCGTCCCAGCCCGGTCGGCCGCTTCATGATGGCCGCAAACACGAAGAACGTGATGATCATGAGAACGATGACGCCGATAACGAATGGCGTAGGCCCTAGGCCGGTATTCAGGGCGACTATCGACGAGATTACAGCGATGATGATCCCCGGGATGCTCAGCAGGCCGTTGGTCTTGAAGTAGCGTCCCGCGTAGTCGCGAACCAGGGCTTGCTTGTGTGCCGAGCGGGCCCCGCCGATTCTCTCGTGATTCTTGTCATCCAGCAGTAACGAGCTGCTGCTGGCGAACAGCTTCCCGTACAAGGCCTGCTCTCCGGCGGCCAGCGGCGGCGCTTTGCTTCCCGGGTCGGTTTTCACGAGCGTATGTTTCTTTTTTGACTTCTCGATCCGCAGGTAGCCCTTGACCGCCAGATTCAGCACCGCCGCGGTCATGACCTTGCTGTCGTAGTACATCTGCTGGATATAACGCAGAGAAGCCGGAGAAAAGTTTTCTGGCGGTTGATAGCGCGTGACAATCAGTCCCTCTTCCGGATCGCGGCCGTAGGCGCGCCATACCGGAATGAAATACGACAGCAATGCGATGAATCCGGCGATGGCGACGATCAGATTGAGGTTGTCTTTCAGCAGCCAGGCGATGCGTTGCGTCCTGTCAGGCTCATCGACAAAGCCCTTCGGCCAGCCGACCACGATCGTCAGGCCCTCATGAGGATACAAAGTGCGATCCGCAGCGAACACGACCCGGGCAAGATCTTCACGCCGCACCGTGTAATCCTTGCCTTTGGCGCCCATCGGGCCGGTGTAGGCGTCGACACTGTGTATCTGCGGTTCTCCGGAAAACTCCAGCGTGACGGTTGCGCTTGCCTTGTCGATCGGGAAAGCCCACTCGTTTCCGGTTGCGTTCCAGTAAAGCTCATCGTGGCTTTCGAAAAAGCCCAACATACGATTGGCGCGATAACGATAGGTGTAGGTGTGAACGCCGTTCTCCAGGTAGCGATCCGAACTGCCAAAATAGGTGCGCAAGCCATTGCTCAGTTTCTCCGAGTGAAATGCTTCGGCTGCGTCGTTTCGCAAAACGGAAAGCGGTTCGTAGGCAACGATATGGCTGTTGCCATAGTTATCCTGGTACTCGGTCGGGAAGTCTCTGTATATGCCACGGCGTATTCTCGCGCCCTCGGAGCGCACCGTGATTGTTTCGGTTACGTCAATCCAGCCGTCCTGCTGAACCCTGACATCACTGTGAAATTCGAGAATGCGCTCATCCGCCGCCGACAGCAGCGGAATCGATGCCAGTGCCAGCAGCAGAAATATTTTCATTCGATGCTGCCGAGTTTGACCAGTGGTACGTTCGCGGCGTCATCGGAACTTTTCTGGAAGTAGTCCTTTTGCTTGAAGCCGAACAAGCTGGCAATCATGTTATTTGGCACGGTCTCGATTCGGGTATTCAATTCGCGCACCGACCCGTTGTAGTAGCGGCGCGCGAACTGCAGATAGTCTTCCGTTTCGACCAGTTCTTTCTGCAATTGGAGGAAATTTTCGTTTGCCTTGAGGTCCGGGTAGGCCTCGGCAATCGCCAGCAGGCGCTTGATACCGCTGCCGAGTTCTTCTTCGGTCTTGCCAAGTTCGGCGATGCTGCTGCTATGCATCGCCTGTTTCCGAAGCGTCGTTACAGCTTCGATCGTGGCTCTTTCGTAAGCTGCGTACTGCTCGACGGCTTTTACCAGTTGCGGTACCAGGTCGTGGCGCCGCTGCAGTTGCACATCGATATCGCTCCATGCCGCACTCGTGCGATTTCTGTCGCGAACCAGACGATTGTAAAGAATCGCCACCAACACGGCGATCAGGGCAATGGTGAGCAGCAGGATGAACATCAGCGGTTTCCGGTATACAAAACGGTATCGCCGACGGATACTGGACCGCCACGCAGCACCCGGCAACAGACGCCGCCGCGCCAATCCGGTTTCAAGGCCGTGGTCAGACCAGCGCACTGCTCATCCATGCGGAAGCAGGGATCCGTCTCCCCGGTCACCTGCAGCCGGACCTCGCCAATGCTTAACTCTCCGCCGATCTCTTTCGGCAATTCAACGCCTTCCACCAGCAGGTTGGCTCGACGCACGGTCCAGGGAACGGTCTTGCCGAGCTCTTTACAAACCTGCCGCCAGACATCGGCGGAGATTACCGTAACCTGGCGTTTGCCGGGCTTGCCGCGATAATCGAGCGCGACACCAGTCTCGTCCGTGATTTCAGCTTCTTGCAGCGTTTGCATCTCGCCGCGCTTCTTGTCGCGCCGCGCGATTCCGACCAACCGACCCATGACAGCCCCCCCAAAATCGAATTTGGGAACATTGTATCGAATCATTGCCGACAGCGATCGATGATGTCGCCTGCGGTGCAGGCTCCTACGAGTCTTCTATTGCCGTTGTAGGAGCCTGCATTGCAGGCGACCTGCGAACGCCAAATCAGTACCAGAAAGAAAAGAAAAGCTGGAAGACGTTGGCTTTCAGGGAATAGAGGGGCTCTTCACCGACCGGTGCGGTGCTGGTCAGGTCGCGGAACTCATGGTAATCGACCATCAGGTGGTCTAGCGACGCCGTTACCGACCCTTTCTCGATGAAATTCCAGCCACGACTCAGGAACTCGTAGCTCGCCGAAAATCGCAGGGTGTGGCTGGTGAGGGGACTGAGCTCCTTGTCGCGACCACGGAAGTTGGTCGCTTCCGATCGGGAGAAAAGATCCCTGAAAAAATGTGCCCCGGTCTGATCGTGGTAACGGTATTTGCCGGTGAATGTCCACGGGCCCATCGGATGCACATAAGTAACTGCTGCGGTATGCGATGTGATGTCCCAGGTGTCGCCAAAAAAACGGTACTCACCCTGTAGCGCAGCACGCCATGGCATGTAATAACGCGCGCGAAGACCGACAGCGCTGGTTGTGCGTGTATGCGGATAAAGCTCGGGTTCGTACGCGTAACCGGCGGGACTGCCGGAATCGGCGTATCGCACAGACCGGTACGGATTGTTCAGAAAGCCTTCGTCAGTGATGACCTCGAAATTGACGCTGGTGATCAGGTTGCGCGTCATGATCTGCGTCAAACTCATGCCGTAATGCTGACGCGTGTTATCGCGGGAAAAAGCCGGATCGTCGGAACGACCGACGATATCGTCGCCGAAAGCGTAACTCAGCGTCAGCGTCGTCAGGTCGCCGAACATGTCCTGGCTCACGCTCAAATTGTAGGTCGTCGCATCGAAATCCGACTCCACGCTACTGGTATAGCCGGCTGACATTGTCGTGTTGCCGCGAAGGTAGTCCATCGACAGCGAGTACTGAGTGCGCTCTTCGGTATACGGGCTGGCCGTGGTGATGACATCAATCGATGCGGAGCTGACCATATCGACGTAGTAGTTGGCCGCAAACGAGACGCTCTTGCCGACCTGCTTTCGTACCAATACGGACGGACCGTCAATAGTGACTCCACCGCCGGTGTATTGATGGTAGAGAATATCGGTGCGGTCCTCGGGCAATACGCCGGACACGGCCGAGCGATTGATCGCGAAGATCAGCAGCAGTACGGAATAGACGATACGTTGCAGTTTCATGTCCTGTTTCGATAGGAAGTTTGCTAGTTGCAACCGCAGCCGCCGCCAGCGCTGCCTTCGGCGCCTCGCGCGCCTTCGCGTGCCTCGTAAACGTGCTGAATGTAGGAGGTCGATACCGGGTCAGCGTCGAGGAACATGATCGGATCCGCAAGGCGGTCACGCTCATATGGCTTTACCCAGGGTTCAATGCCCCCGCAGGCCGACAGCCCCAGCGTCAGCAGGACGGCGGCGCCAGTGCGCAAAATCGGATTTTTTCTCATATTCATACTCCAAGCTTATCCCGGGCGTTTGCACCGGAACCGTGAACCCTGCCTCAGAAGAACATGGTCACGCCCACGTGAGCCTCCAGGTTGTGCGTGGTCTTTTCCTCGCCGAGCAGGTCGATGTCGTAGAGGTGATCCCTGAAATCGAAATGAAAGGCGACCGAATCGTTGAATAGAAAGCGATAGCCGACACCGAAATTGACGGTAAACCGGTCGTCGCCGGCAAAACGTGTCGAACCCAGCCCGCCGATCAGATACAGGGCGTTGTTGTAGGCACGACCCTCGCCGATGAATACCTCACCTGGAAGGATGTTGTAGCCGAGGTTCAGGTTGTAATACGTGTACTGGCGGTCCGAGTCGGACAGCAAAGGCGCACCGCCGCTCAGGATTTCGAAACTGGTCAGCCCTGCTTTCGTCTGTCCGGCCGTGCCTTCAACGAAGAACCCTTCGGTAACGTGGTAGGCAATCCGGGCTCCGTAGACGAAATCGGAGCCAAAGTCCTCGATACTCAGAACACCGACAAACGCACCGATCTCGAAGTCCTCGGTATCGATCTTGGGCTCCTTGACCTTGCGACGCTCTACCTCGGGCTCGATCACCTGCCCCTGTGGCAGCTCCGCGGGCGGAGGTGCCGATTTGTCGCCGCGGCCGAACAGGCTCTTTGTAGCAGCACAGCCCGACAGCGTAAGCGCTATCATTGGCAGCACTAGAAAAAGAACGCGAAACCGGCTTTCCATTCTTCTACTTCCTCGTTGTCGTCACGGCTCGTGAATACCACGTAGCTTTTGTACTCGGCTCTCAGGACGAAGCGCCGCGTCGCATATACGCGGAAGCCGGCTCCCACATGAGCAATCTGATCCGTTCGGTCCTCGCCCTGAATGATGGTCGACTTCGGGCTGGTGTGAATCACACCGGTTCCCAGAGTGAAAAACGGCGAAATCCGCCAGTCAGGCCAAGTCTCGTGAACCACGTTAACACTGCCCATCCAGCCGTTCGAAAAATTTCCCAAAATCTGTGAACCCCATACCTCTATCGAGACATTGGGGTTGAGCGAGTACCCGCCGTATACCGAAATAATGTTCGCGCCGCCGAAATCACCGGCGACGAGACCGGCCTCCCATTTTGCGTCGGTGAAGTCCTGTTGATTGGCCTGCGCGAAGCGTGTGGTTTCGCCGTCGGGCTGCAGCGTTTGTTCCATCTGTGCCCTGTCGACCCAGCCTTCCTTGCCGTCCGGGCCGCGGACCTTGTACCAGTCCGTGCGCTGCGCCAAAACCTGGACGGTTTCGCCACGATCAATGATGTGAAATATCGGGTAGCCGCGACCCGGTCCGGTACGCATTTCCAGATAGGGATCGGCGACCGCAACGGTCTTGTACTCGTCGGCCTGAACAACTCCTGCGCTGATTGCCTGGGTCAGTACGACCAGGAGAGTCAGAAATGCAGATTTAATTGATCGGGACGTCGAAAGGATTGTTGTAATATTGCGCTCCGACATCCAACCATTCCGCAATCAAGCGTTTCTCCGCGTCACTAAGATAACCATCGTGACTTTGACCCGCATTGAAGCGATTGAAGAATCGCCCCGATGCATTAGCGCCCGCTGTCGACATCGACGGATTTACGGTAACGGTGACCAGAATCGGATCGCCATTGGCATCCACACCGTTTTGCACCAACCTGTCCTGCAGCGCGCCCATATTAAGCTCTTGTTCGTTATCGGGAAACAACAATTCCCGATAAGAATTGAAGTGATCCGCCTCATCCGGCGAAATTCCATCCGTAAGATCCAGCTGACTCGCCGGCACCTGTGCCATGCCGGCGGCATCCAGCGGCGTATGACAGTTGGTGCAGTTGTTCGTAACCGGCAATCCGGTAACCGGGTCCAATACCGGCATTCCGGTCACCGGATCCAGTACCGTTCGATCTGCTCCCCACAACGGATGTATATGCATCTCGTAGTTGATGACGATTCGGCAGTTCGACGACCACGCCTGCGTAATGCAGTTAAGCGACGTGGGTGGCGGTGTCGTCAGATCCACGTAGGAATAGCGGAATGAAGTGTCTTTCAGACGGCCGGCAGCGACTTCCTCTGTCCAGACGTCATCGTATTCGATGTCCATCGACGGCTCGATGGAGGAGCACTGGTTGACGTTATCGGCACAGGTGATGCGAGCACGCACCTCAGCCATCGTCTCGCCGATCTCGCCCACAAACCACATCGGCTCGGTATTTGGAAACTCGACGCCGGCAGTCGGTGCGCCAGCGTAGGCCGAATCGAATGCATCGTAACGGCCGTGGGAAACGCCACTCTGTGCCACGTGGCAGCCGTTGCACTCGAGCAACTGTCCGGGGCGCAATTGAATCCAGTTCTGATGCCGGGCAGTGATACGCCGCCCGTTGCCATCGAGAACGCTGACCCACAGCGCGACGTTGGCCGGGACTTTCATCATGACCGAACCGTCCGGCTCGATCATCGAATAGCCGACGATCTCTTTCATGCCCTGGGCCAGATCGCGGCCGAACGCCGTATTGTCCAGGTCGAGCAGGTCCTCGTCGGGAAGCGACACGGCCTTTTCGACCCGCAGGAAACGTGCCGGCCGCTGCGCAGCGGTCGTCTGGGCCGGGTCGGCCATCGTCGGAATGTCGACAATTGCTCCGCCGTCAAAATCGTACACGCTGCGAATGCTCAGAACGGCTGCGGCTTCCGCTGCCAGGTTCTGATCGGCGTCAAAGCGATTCTCGGTGTCGAGAATGACAGGAGGCGCCGGACGCGGATCGGCCGAAACGACTTCGGTGTACATGAAACCGACTTCGGGCGGCACGATGGGCAATTGCGTGTTGTCACGCGGGTCGTAAATCCAGATGCCGTAAGTCGGATCCGCTTCTTCGAGGAGCGGGTTTGCAAGGTTCGTAGCCGTGCACGGATAGTAAACTGCGGGCACCGGCGGCGCGTTCGGGTCGACGATGTCGGTCAAACTGCACTGCGTCCAGCTGACCATCATTCGGCCCGTGCCATCCTGTATCGGATAAACGGAGCTGTAACGACCACCCGGGGATGGCACACCAGGGACGGTCGACACGTTGACGATAGTCGCACGCTGCTGCGCCGGACCCGTCATGCCGGGATTGTCTTTGGTCGGCTGGGTGTTTTCCAGATACACCGGCGTGTCAATGACCATGATGTCGCCACCGCCGCCGGTATCGGTGAATGGCCTTACCAGGGCCATGATGCGGCCGTCTTCGAGTTCGCGTGGTTGCACGAATTGAATAACCTGGCCGTTAGTGCCGGTATTGTGACTGTTCTGACCGTACAGCATCTCCATCTGAGAACCGTCCGGATTCATGCGGTAGATGTTTACAGCGTTGTTCCTGGCGGCGTGATCCCAACGGCTGAAGACCACCTGGCCATTCGACAGGACCGACGCATCGAAGTCGTGCGACTGGTTGTAGGAAACCTGTTCAATGCTCGTGCCGTCCGAATTCATTACGTGCAGCACAAAGGCCGGCTCGTTCTGATCTTCATCCTCGGCGGGAAACTGCGGCTTGCCCTCGTCCAGCAATACGGCGTTCGAACGAAGCTGCCGCGTTGATGAAAAAATGATACGGCCGTCTGGAAGGTACTTAGGCCCGATGTCGTGGCCGATTTCGGCAGTCAGATCCGACGCAATGACACGCCGCAACACGCCGGTTTCGAAGCTATATTCCCAGATGTTCCAGGTCGGCTGGCCGGGATCGTCCAGTGCAAGGCCCAGGTCGACCGGGCCGCGCATCGCAAACAGCAGCGTACTGCCATCATAGGCGATTTCCAGATCACGGACGGCTCCAAGTCCCTGGGTGATGGCTTCCGTAATATTGACATCAAGCGCGCTCGGCGAGGCGCGATCACGGAAATAGACGTCTGCACCGAAGTTGAAAGTGACGAGTTCGCGAACGTCGGTTTGCATGAACTCACCCTGATCGTCTACAGGCAGCGGTGCCTTTACATAGGCGATCGGGAAATCGATGATGACCGGGTCCGGCCGCTGGCCATTGCCGAGCTGCACGCCTTCTCCGCTTTCACAACCGGCAAACAGAAATAACGCAGCAATGAGTGCAAATATTCGCACGCCGCGTTGTTTCGATTCATCCATGATATTTTGCGATTGCATAGCCATTTCCATTACCTCGATACTCAAATGTGAGTGCGGATCAGTTCTCCGCAATCATCGAGCCAGCCTGAATCTCGCCGCGGCTTCCCTAACCGCTTTGATTTCAGGAATCGACGCGCACTACTCCGACATTTAAGTAATGTGTAATAGTGGACGCCGGGCACCCGACATACCGTTAACGCGATCACAAAAGGCCCGGCTTCCCGACACTTACGATTGGCAGGCCGTGACCAGCGTCACATCGCGTAAGTCGCGCAGCGTGTCGAACACTTACTATTCGCCGACGATGGCTGCTAATAGGGCTGGAGTATAGGAAACCGAAACGATCAATGTAATGTCTCGAAAGTACGACAGTACGCAAAGTTAAGTTGTGAATTTGCATATTGCCGCTATGCGAGATGCTGCTCCTTTCGTTTCTATTTCTGAACCTATTCCTCTACACGTATGACTTCGAGAAAAGGTTCCCTGACATTTTTTCTGCCGACAGCATCTGCAGAGAACGTTGTTGCGATTTCGTTTCGATGACGCAACAAAATTATCGAGGCGTTCCTTCAGCAGCTTCCGAAGATGTTGCAACACTGTCACGAGTTGACGTTTCTGTCTGCTATCGGCGACAGCGTCGCGACCCTTAATAATCAGCCGTTTGTGAATTGGGGTGTTCGCCTGTGTGCGGTTCGTACGACAGTCACTTGACATATAGTGATACACGACGGCTCGACGAATGAAACTGTATATGATTGTTTCTAAACAAGTAATTGGACGTTTTCGGACAACATCCGAATACTGGCACAGCACTTGCTTCATACAGTGCAGATCGAGGGCAACGTTTGCCGCGAGCTTTGGACGAAACCAGGACTGTGAATGCATTCACGGTGATTTTTTCAAGACTCAGGCAAGATCTTTGATGTAAGTCCACCTGTCGACTGACAGATGTTCAAGGAAGAAACACGAACAACAGGGACTTCTGAAAAGGGCAAGGTCTCACCGCTTATCTAAGGTGCGACCACGCAAAGCAACCGATCGTATGGCCGGCACATGATGTCGGTCAGATAGACAGCGGGGCTACCAGGAGAAAGGTGGACACGTCAGTAAGCTGACATTCAATCCTTCCCCCTAATAGTCCTCGTGATGACAAGTCGGCCCTTCGCTACTCGGGTTCGAGAACGTCTTCCGCTGTTTCGACATTGTTTTGATCGTATTGGTCATGAGCAGGAACGCTATGAAATACATAACGTGGACAAGTCAGGAAATCATCAACGGCCAGAGCTGCGTCAATTGGCTCAGGGCGATGCCCCGGGTGTTGGTGATCGGATTGCTCTGTACGAGCGTCGCCACTACTGCATTTGCGGGCCCGCGCGAGCAGGCTAAACAAATGCATGACCGGCTGGCTGGCGTACCGCCGACCGAAGCGGTGCTTCAGTCGATGGAGGCAGATATCGATCCGGGTCAGAACAACAACCCGCTTGCCGCTGCCAATACGGCAATGAGTAATCCCAACTTTTACAACGTGACATTGAAGAATTTCGTTGCGCCGTGGACCAATCGCGACAGCAACGTTTTCGTGCCGCTGAACGATTACATCGCCACGGTGGTCGGCATGATTCGTGACGATGTCCCGTTCAATACGCTGCTGTCGGGCGACATCCTGTATGTCGCGAGCGGCGTTCCGGGACTGCCGGCCTACTCGAATACGAACAACAATCATTACGCACAGTTCGAAGCAGACGGTCACGACATGATGGCGCGATTGACGCAGACGACACAGTCTTCCGTTACCGGCCTGCCGAGTACGGCAACGGCCGGCATCATGACGACGCGCGCTGCGGCTGAGGCCTTCTTTATCGCGGGTACAAACCGCGCGATGTTCCGCTTCACGATGCTGAATCACATGTGTAATGACATGGAGCAGGTGCACTACCTCGCGCTTCCGCCGGACCGCATCCGCCAGGACGTCAGCCGCAGCCCGGGTGGCGACAGCCGGCTGTTCCTGACGAACTGCGTCGGCTGCCACAACGGCATGGATCCGCTGGCCCAGGCCTTCGCGTATTACAACTTCAACGAAACGACCGGCAGCATCGAATACACGCAGGGCCAGGTGCAGCCGAAATACTTCAACAACGACGCCAACTTCCCTTACGGCTTCCGCACACCGGACGACGCATGGGAGAACCGCTGGCGCGTCGGCCAGAACGAGTTCCTCGGCTGGGACCAGAGCCTTCCTGGCAGCGGTAATGGCGCCAAGAGCATGGGGCAGGAACTGGCAAACAGCGATGCTTTTGCGTCCTGCCAGGTAAAGAAGGTGTTTCGTGCGGTTTGCCTCCGCGATCCCGAGGATGCAAGTGATCGCTCCCAGGTAACGCAGATGGTGGACTCACTCAAGTTCGGCAGTCCTGCCTACAGCATGAAGCGGACGTTCGCGGAAGCGGCCGTCTACTGCATGGGCGACTAAGGGGTGCTGACAATGAATAACGCAAGAGGAATTGCCATGGGCATCGCGCAGAGCATGAACAAGGTTCGTACGCTCAAGTTGTTGTTGACAGTAGCATTATCTGCAACGCTGACGGCGTGCGGTGGTGGCGCACAGACTTCGGATAATCCGGTCACCAGCGTAACGCCGCCTTCGACCTACAATGGTCCGCCGCCGGCTACGGCCGAAGTTCAGGCATTCAAGCTGAATGTCTGGGACAACATACAAATGAGCAACCGCTGCGGCGGATGTCATACCGACGGCGTCGGCCAGACTCCGATGTTCGCGCGGCACGACGACGTCAATATGGCTTTTGAAGCGGCGAACACGGTCGCCGACCTGAATCAGCCATCCGATTCACGGCTGGTCACCAAAGTTGGCAGTGGCCATAATTGCTGGCTGACCGACAACAACGCCTGCGCCGACATCATGACGACCTGGATCGAGGGCTGGGCCGGCGCTACATCCGGTGGCGGTCGACAGATTGTGCTGAATCCGCCCCCTGAAATTGATCCGGGCTCGAGCAAGAGCTACGCGAACGCGACGGTTGGGAACTTCGCCAACCTCGTGCACACGCCGATCCTCAGACAGTACTGCGCGGGTTGCCACAGTTCACAGTCTGCTACTTCACAACAGCCGTATTTCGCGGAAACCGATGCAAACGTTGCTTTCGATGCAGCGAAGTCGAAGATGGATCTCGACGATCCGTCCGCCTCGCGATTCGTCATCCGGCTGCGAAACGAATTCCATAACTGCTGGGACGACGGCTGCGCTTCGGCCGCTAACCAGACACAGGCCGCTATCCAGGCGTTTGCCGATACCGTGCCGTTGACCCAGCTCGATCCGACGCTGGTCAACAGCAAGGCGCTGCGGCTCGTGGACGGTACCATCGCGTCCGGCGGCAACCGTTTCGAGAATGCCCAGATCGCCCTTTGGGAGTTCAAGACCGGAACCGGCACTACAGCATTCGACACCAGCGGTGTCGAACCGGCGATCAACCTGACCATGTCCGGCGACACGAGCTGGTTCGGTGGATGGGGTATCACCATCGGTGCGGGCGGCGGCAAGGCCCAGGGTTCTACTTCATCGAGCAAGAAGCTGCACGACCTGATCAAGGCCACCGGCGAGTACTCGATCGAGGCCTGGGTCGTCCCGGCGAACGTTACCCAGGAAATGGCACGTATCGTCACCTATTCGGCTGGCGACACGGCGCGCAATTTCACATTGCAGCAAACCCTGTATAACTACGACTTCCTGCATCGCAGCACGCAAACGAGTCTGAACGGCGATCCACAACTGTCGACACCGGACGCTGACGAAGTCCTGCAGGCCACGTTGCAGCATGTCGTCGCCACGAACAGCCCGGTCGACGGCCGCAGGATCTACGTCAACGGCATACTGGAGACGCAACTGGATCCTGTTGCGCCCGGCTCGCTGGTCGACTGGCAGGACACCTTCGCGTTCGTTCTCGGCAATGAAGCATCGAACAGCGGATTGTGGCAAGGCACGTTCCGCCTGGTTGCCATCCATAATCGTGTTTTGACTCCGGAACAGATCGTGCAGAACTTCGATGTCGGCGTGGGAGAGAAATTCTTCCTGCTGTTCAGCATCGCTGACATCATCAATGTGCCGACCGCATACATTTTGTTCGAGGTTGCACAGTTCGACAGCTACGGCTACCTGTTCGCAGAACCGCACTTCATCACGCTTGATCCAACGCAGCAGCCCGAAGGCATACCGCTGCGTGGCTTGCGAGTCGGCATCAACGGCGCTGAAGCCAACGTTGGCCAGACTTATGCAACGATGGATCAGACCCTGTCTGCGTCGCTGTTCGGCGAACTCGGCCAGCCATTGTCCAGCCTGGGTGCTGTCCTGCCGCTGGAAAAGGGACCGGAGGACGACGAGTTCTTCCTGACTTTCGACCTGCTGGGTACACAGTCCTATGCCCGCACCTTCGACCCGCCGCTGGTCATAGTGCAGGGCGACCTGCCGGCGGCGCAGCGATTCGGCGTGCGCACATTCGACGAGATCAATGCCACGATGGCGGCGATCACGACCGTCAGCACGGAAGAGCCGAACGTCGACATCACTTTCCAGAGTCTCCGGCAGTCGTTGCCGGCTGTCGAAAGCCCCGAGGCCTTCCTGTCATCGCACCAGGTGGCAATAGCGCAGATGGCTATCGAGTACTGCAACGCACTGGTCGATGACAACGCGAAAGCAGCCGCCTACTTCCCGGGTTTCAATTTCAACCTGGCCCCGGGGACCGCTTACGCTGGAAATTCGCGAAACGCGATCATCGATCCGCTGATCGACAGAGCGATGGGCATTAGCATCCTGACGCAACCGGATTTCACGGAAGTCAGGAACGAACTTGGCTTTAGCTCCGCGAACGGCACCTACCCCGGCAACCTGATAGATCGCCTGCTGGTCAGTCCGGACAATCCGAACACGCGGGCAATCGCCAAGGCCGTATGTGCCTCGGTTATTGGCAGTGCAGTTACGCTGGTTCAGTAGACAGAATAGATAGGATACGAGGCAAAACGTTATGGCTAAGAAACGCAAAGTCCGAGACCTGGATGCTCCGCAGCTTCACGGCGATCATCCGCGTCCTGTTACGCGTCGCGAATTCGTCGCGCAGGGTTTCCTGTCAGGATCGGCATTCGCTGTAGGCGGCGGTGTCATGAGCCTGTTCTCGAACCCGCGCGAGGCATTCGCCGCGTTGTCCGGTGACTTGACGCCGTTACTGTCGAGCCCCTGCAATATCGCAACCGCAGGTGCCGGCAAGATTCCGTTTATCTGCTTCGACCTTGCGGGCGGCGCGAACATCGCTGGCTCCAATGTCCTGGTCGGCCAGGAGGGCGGACAGCTGGATTTCCTCAGCACCTCGGGTTACGAGAAGCTCGGCCTGCCCGGTGACATGGTTCCCGGACTGACCGATCCCGTAACCGGACCGTATGCCAACACCGATTTCGGGCTTGCCTTCCATTCGGACAGCGCATTTCGCCGCGGCATTCTGGGCAGCATGAATCCGGCCCGCGCAGCGAACCTGACCGGTGCCATCATTCCGGCGCGCTCGGATAACGACACATCCAACAACCCGCATAATCCGCTGTACGGCATAGCGCGTGCGGGCGCCAACGGATCGATCGTCAGGCTGGCCGGAACCGAAAACAGTGATTCCGGCGGCAACTCGATGATCCCGGCCATGATGATGAATCCGGAATTCCGGCCAACCAAGGTGGATCGTCCAAGTGACGTTACCGCCCTGGTCGACACCGGCCAGCTGGTCGGTATCCTCGGCCCGAACGATGCCACCGCGGTCATGGAATCAATCTACCGTCTCAGTGACAAGAAAATGGGTACGGTCGACGCCGGCCAGCAGGTCACCGCCAGTGCTGTAGTCAAGGACATGGTGGGCTGCGGCTACCTGAAAGCCGCCGACATCGCCGATCGCTTCGGTGGCACGCCGCTGGATCCGGGCCAGGATCCGATGATCGTAGGCCCCGGCGGCATCTTCAGCGACGCCGAATTCAATGACGGCGGTCGTGACGGCCAGGAATTCCGCAAGACGGCTTCGGTCATGAAGCTGGTCATGAACGGTTTTGCCGGTGCCGCCTGTATCGAAATGGGCGGCTACGACTACCACGGTGGTCAGCGTCGCGAAGGCGAGGTCAAGGACTTCCGTGCCGGCCGTTGCATGGGCGCCTGTATCGAATACGCAGCACGCATCGGCGTTCCGCTGATGATGTACGTATTCAGTGACGGTTCGCTCTCGAGCAACGGCGTCATCGACAACTCGATCGACGGTCGTGGCAAGGGTGAATGGGTCAGTGACAACTCGTCGACTGCCGCATCGTTCTTCATGGTATTCAATCCGAACGGCCGGGCTGTGCTCCGCGGTGCCAATGCCGCCGAGCAGGCAATGCATCAGCAGCTTGGTTACATGGACGCGGGTGCCAACGTAGCGCGTGCCGCGACGCCTGCCGCCAACAACGTCAACCTGCTGGTGAACACCGTGATCCTGAATTACATGGCATTGCACGGCGAGGAAGGCAATTTTGCCGGCCTGTTCCCGAACCATGGTCTCGGAGACTCGACCCTTCGCGACCGCATGACGGCATTCGACGCCATCGTGCAGGGACAGATCGGTCCGCTGAATCCCTCTTAATATCCCACTGTTGGGGTGTCAAACGACGGCCAGTCGGATTCGTCCGGCTGGCCGTCAATCGCTTAAAATACAGCCAGTCGGTTCCGAAAAAGGGGCCGGATACATTTCTTATCATCAAGAAAATGTATCCGGCCCCTTTTTCGCTGCGCCATAATGCAGCCAGCATTGTTTCCAGAATGAGAGTTAAAAATGCAGGATGCCAGTCGTCTCGATGAACTGCTCGCCTGCCCGCGCTGCGACAAAAGGCCGCTGGACAGGAAAGAAGATCGCTACCGATGTGGCGCATGCAAGACGGAATATCCAGACATCGGCGGTATTCCGTGGCTTTTTGCCGATCCGGAATCATCGCTCGGTGAATGGCGAAACCGTCTGCACTACTCTCTGCAGCAGCTGTCTCACGAGTCGCAACGGCTAAAGTCCGAACTGATCGCCGAGAACCGGCGCGAACTCACGCGCAAGCGTCTGGAACAACAACTGGCGGCCACAGACCGGCACAAGAAGACGTTGCGGCAATTGCTTTCACCGGTCGACGTCCAATCCATACAGGCGAGTTACGAGTCGCACCTCGCCATGCGCACACGCTTGCCATCAGACCAGGGGTTGAATACCTATTATGCGAACGTACACAGGGACTGGGCATGGGGCGACGCAGAAAACGAAGCGTCCCTGGAACAGATTCGCAGTGTACTGACAGACAACGAATCGCTGGGTAATGTCCTGGTGCTCGGCGCCGGAGCCTGCCGACTCGCCTACGACCTGCACATGCAGCTTGCGCCTGATACGACCATTGCGATGGACTTCAATCCGCTGTTGCTTTTGATTGCGAAACAGCTTGTGGGCGGAGAGCAATTGCAACTCCATGAGTTTCCCATCGCGCCGAAATCGCTGGACGACTTTGCTGTCCTGAGAAAACTGGGCGCGCCGGAGCCGGTGCGCGACGGCTTCTTTCTGCTGCTGGGGGATGTGCTTCGTGCGCCGTTTGCCGGCGAAGTCTTCGACACAGTCATTACGCCATGGCTTATCGACATCGTCGCGGAAGATCTGCCTGTTTTTAGTATAAGAATCAATAAGTTGCTGAAACACGGCGGGCGCTGGATCAACTTCGGATCTTTGGCTTTCGACAGCCCGGAACGCGCCAGACGTTACAGTCCGGAGGAAACGCTGATCATTGCCGGGGAATCGGGATTCGATGCGCCCGTGGTTCGACAGGCAACCATTCCTTATATGTGTTCACCAGCCAGCCGTCATGCTCGCCAGGAGACCGTGTTTACCTTTTGCGCACATAAGCAGCAGGACGTCGATAGTCCGGGTCGCTACAAAGCGCTACCGGACTGGATCGTGACCGGTAAGGAGCCGGTACCTTTGCTGCAGTCGTTTCGCACCCAGGCGATGTCGACGCAGATCTATTCGTTCATCATGTCGCTCATCGACGGCAAACGCTCTATCGGAGACATGGCAAAGATCCTCGAGCAGCAGAAACTCATGTCACGCAAAGAAGCGGAACCCGCTATCCGCAATTTTCTGACGCGAATGTACGACGACAGCCAGCGACAATCGGGATTCTGATACGGGCCGACTACCCCACGTGCTTGTTCAAGAAATCCGAGATGTCCTCAATTGCACGCATGCTTTCCGGCATCTGGCCGACAAAATACTGGAAGACGTGCCACATATCGGGCCATACCTGCAGTGTGACTTTGCCGCCCGCGGCCGAAACGCGATCGGACAGGCGGGTTGAGTCACTCAGCAAGATCTCGTGATCGCCAACCTGGACCAGCATGGGCGGCAGTCCCGAAAGCTCACCGTACAACGGCGATACCAGCGGGTTTTTCCGGTCTTCGTTGCCACAATAGCGGCGCACCATTTCCGACATATTGTCCGGATCGAACCAGGGATCCTGGTCCTTACGCGTAACCAGCGATTCCCCTTGCGCCGCCAGGTCGAGCCAGGGCGACATCAGGAACGCGGCACCGGGCAGCGGAACGCCCTCGTCCTTCAGCGCGAGCAGGGTTGCCATCGTCAGCCCGCCGCCTGCAGAGTCGCCGCCGATGGCGATTTTTTCCGAGGCTATGCCTTGCTCCAGCATCTTCCGATAGATCAGTTTCGCATCCTCGATAGCGGCTGGAAACGGATGCTCGGGTGCCAGCCGGTAATTCGGAATCAGCGCGCGCATGCCGGCCGTTTTCGCGACATAACTGACCAGGCGGCGATGCGTGGTTGCACTTCCCACCAGGTAGATGCCGCCATGCAGATACAGAATTGCCGGTGCTTCGTCGCACTTCTCGGGAACGAGCCATTCGCAGTGGATATGGTCCACGATCGCTTCGCGGCGCCGCACACCGGATGCCGGCTTCAGTTTGCTGGCGATTTCATCCCAGGACTTGCGCAACTCGGCAACGTCGGTGTCCGGCGTTATACGCTTGAAGTACTGGTTGGACATGAAGCGCACGAATCGTGCGCGAAGACTGATCAATGCCGTCGCCTAACGTTCCAGGTACTGCAGTTTGTCCTTGACCTCGCGCCATTCGTCCGCGTCTTCCGGCGGATCTTTCATCTGCGTGATGACCGGCCACTCGCGCGACAGCTCGGTGTTGATGGCGAGAAATTGCTTTTGATCCTCCGGCAGTTCGTCTTCGGAAAAAATCGCTTCGACCGGACATTCCGGTTCACACAGGGTGCAGTCAATGCATTCGTCGGGATCGATGACCAGCATGTTCGGGCCTTCGTGAAAACAGTCGACCGGGCAGACCTCGACGCAGTCTGTCAGTTTGCACTTGATACACGCCTCGGTTACAACGAAGGTCATTCTTCCGGTCCTGGCAAATCGGGCTGCCTACGCTATGCGAACTGCCGGGTCATATCAACCCCGCAAAAGGGTTTCGGCCGAGGGGTAACGATGCAAAATGCCAAGCAAACAGCCGGGTCTTCGGTATCGGTCGTCGGGCTCGGCGCGATGGGTTCCGCCATCGCGAGGGCGTTCGTCGCCAGGGGACATAATGTCACGGTTTGGAATCGAAGCGCGGCACGAATGGCGCCATTTTCAGCCGATGGCATCGCCTGTGCAAAGGGCGTAGCAGACTGCATTGCCGCAAGCGCGGTCACCGTCATCTGCATCGACGACTACGACGCCTGCAACACGCTGCTGCACACGAAGGCCGTGGAGTCTGCTGTCCGGGGAAAGACGCTGGTGCAGTTTTCGACCGGAAAACCGCAGGAAGCGCGCGATGCGGAGCAATGGGCAAACTCCCACGCGGCGGCTTACCTCGACGGCGCTATCCTCGCGTACCCGCGCGAGGTCGGCCAGGATGGTCTTATATTTTTATCTGGAAAATCAAAAGCTTATGAAAGCTCCAGAGGGATTCTTGACGCACTGACCAGCGACCTGCGCTATCTCGGCGAGCCAATCGGCGCGGCCGCCGGACTCGACGTCGCCATACTCTTTTATTACATCTGCACGCATCTCGGCCTGACCCAGGCGGCGCTGATCTGCGAGTCCGAGGGCGTGTCTGCCGAATTGCTGGCCTCGGTCATTGCCGATTCATCTCCAAGCGATGTCCAGGAAGTCCGGCATCTCGGTGCAGCCATTGCCAACAACGACTTTTCGAAACCCGGCGCGTCGCTTGGCGTTTACAGCGGCATTCTCGATCGCGTGCTTTCGCAGGCCGAAGACGCGAATATCGACGACCAGATTCCGCAGTTTGCCAACAGAATCCTGAAGCGCGGCGTGCAAGCTGGGTTGGCGAACGAGGAAATCGTTTCGCTGATCAAGTTATTGCGAACCGGTTCCACCTAGATTATGCATCTTACCCGGTTGCAGCTGGCCGCGGCTTCTAGCCTTGCCGCCAGCGACCTTGGTCGTTTACCGCCCTTCCCTCATCCTTCAGTTTGATCAGGTGTGCAAGCAGCGAGCGCTCTGCCACCGGATAAAGCGCGCGGTCAACATCTTTGTAGACGACCGCAACGAGTTCCATCGAGGTCGAAGCCGGGTTCTTACGCAACGCTGCAATCACCTTGCCCTCGCGTTCCAGTCGATGATCGATGATCCAGTCGATAACCTCATAGGGATTCGTGAACACTTCGCCGTGACCGGGCGCGATTGAAGCGATATCGATGTCCTTCAGGCGTCGCAGCGATTCGATGTATTGCTGCATATTGCCGTCCGGCGGATCGATCACGACCGTCGAACCGTTAATGATGTGATCGCCTGTAAAAAGACAGCGATGTTTCCGCAGCAGGTAACAAACGTGATTCGACGCGTGTCCGGGCGTATGCACTGCCTGCAGTTCGAACTCGGCCGTCTTCAGCACATCAGCGTCGTCGAGGATCCGGTCGGGGTGGAACGTCCGGTCCTGATGCCGACCCTCGGGCGCCGGACGGCCGAGCACCTCGGCTCCCGTCATGGCCGCCAGTGCGCTGACCGCCGGGGAATGATCGGGATGCGTGTGCGTTGCCAGTATCCAGCGGACCGGCGCACCGGCACCTTCAGCTATGGCATCGATATGTGCGTCGATGCGCGGGCCAGGATCAATGACTGCAATGGCATCCCTTCCGAGCAGATAGGTGTTTGTTCCCGGCCCGGTCATCATACCGGGGTTCGGTGCAACGAGCCGCCTGACGCCCGTAGCGACTTCCTGCAGGATTCCTGCCCGAAGTTCGCTGCTCATTCCTGTTCTTCCACCGGATAACGCGGATCGCCCGGCAGCACGACCTTGTCCCTGCCGTCGATATCGACGATTGCGGGCAACACTCTCGCAACACCGCTGCGCTGACGCTCTACTGCCCAATCGATGACGTCGGTCACCGTCTTCTTGTTTACGATGTCCTTCAGCGTGCGATAGGTCGGATAGATCAGGCGCATTTGCCCTGCTCTCTGCGCTTCGAGTATGTCGGCGGCTGTCATCCAGCAACTGTCGGTCAGTTCATGACCATCATGGCTCGCCTGCTGTCCCTCGGGCATCCTGGCCAGGAAGAACCGAGTTGAAAAACGTTTTGGTTCGCTGATCGGCGTAATCCAGTGCGCGAAATAATGCAGGTCTTGCGAGGACAGCGTCAGTTTTCGTAGCCGCAGGAATTCGTCCCACGAAACGTCGCCTTCGATCAGGCAGCGTCGATCGGCATCACAGGCAAAGCGCTGTGGGTCGGATGCCGTGGTGCAGTTTGCAAGCAGCACACCGGTTTCTTCGAAGACTTCGCGAACCGCGGCGCTGAAGTAGTCGAGCGCATCGTCAGTGCCAAGCAGGTCGGCCGCCTGCTCCCTGCCAATGGCGCCGCAACGATCGCCGGTGCAGCTGTCGCAGGCGTCCACTACTCCACCCGGAAAGACGTACACTGCGCCGAATGCCGACTTCGCGTGGCGCTTGAGCATCAGCACTTCGGGCGTCGATTCGCCATCGCGAATCAGGAGGACGGTCGACGACCGCCTGGGCCGCGGCGGATTGCCTGGTTGTGGACTGGCCATTTGGCGAACCGCGCCGGTTATTCGTCGCCGGAACCGGCTTCAACGAATGCCTTCAGTCGCGACATCTGTTCGACGAGTACCGCGTCGACACTTGACGCAATTGAGTTCAGGCCTCCATCCATGTATCCGCCCACTGCATAATTCAGTGTGACATCGGTACCTGCCTCTCCATCGTCGAACTCCCAGGTCATGTTGCCGTCTACACCCATCAGTCCGAGGGGACCGAGGCCTCCGGTCAGTTTGATCATTACCAGCGGATTGACGAATGTGACTGTCATGTGCACAACGCCCGCGCCGTCGCCGAGCGTTTCGCAGAAACAGCCCAGCGGCCGGGCATCGATACTCATGTTCGCCGCTACACCGGACATGGTGTGATCGTCGCTCCACCACTTGCCGACGTCGTGCACGGCGGCGCGATATACATCCTCCCGGACTGCCGCGATGTTTATTGTGTGTCGAACGGTGAAGCCATTGATATCGGCATCCGCGACCTCAGCATTGAGTGACAGAGGCAAGCAGGCGCAAAGCAGCATCGGGGCGGCAACCAGGAAATGCGACATGACGTAGACTCGCTGTTCGGCGAAAGCAGCAAGCTTAGCGCAATCGGCTGATCAGATCGGTATAAGCGCCGCGGTCAGAACAGCGAAATCAGCAGAAATACTGCTGAAACCAGCGCAAGTCCGAAGTAGATTTTTCTGAAAATGGCCATGTCTCTACAAGTCTGTGTTTCATGCTTCGAAGAAGATTATGTTTCGCCGAAGCTGAATTGCGGCTGAAGGAAAGCGGCCAGAAGCCGGCCGCGACTTGTTTCACTAACTTATTGTTTTTATGACTTTTTTTAAGATGTCAGACGAGCTTTTCCAATTCCTGAAGCCGCACCGGCGCCTCGCGGTACTGAGCGGTGCCGGTTGTAGCACCGATTCCGGCATTCCCGATTACCGCGACCGCGACGGCAACTGGAAGCATGCTCAACCCGTGCAATACGGAGACTTTCGTCGTGACGCAGGGACACGCCGCCGCTACTGGGCGCGCAGTTTCGCCGGCTGGCACCGCGTATCAGGCGCGACACCGAATGCCGCCCACCTGGCCCTGGCGAAAATGGAGACTGCCGGCCGGATCTCCTGCCTGATAACGCAGAACGTCGACAACCTGCACCGCGCTGCAGGAAGTCGCAACGTGATCGATCTGCACGGACTTCTGCGAAAAGTTCGTTGCCTGGATTGCGGCGACGTCAGCTCCCGCGACCGGCTGCAGGAACGATTGGCGGCATTGAACCCGGATTGGAATTTTCCGGCGTCGCAATTCGCACCGGACGGCGATGCGCAACTGGAAGCCGCAGCCTCCGACAAGTTCGTGCCGGCGGATTGCACGGAATGCGGTGGCATACTCAAACCCGATGTCGTGTTCTTCGGCGAATCGGTGCCCGTCGAAAGAGTGCAGCAGGCTCAACAGACCGTTTCCGAGTCCGATGCCATGCTGGTCATCGGTTCCTCGCTGATGGTCTGGTCCGGCTATCGGTTTGCGAGACTCGCGGCAGAATCGGGAAAACCGCTTGTGATCATCAATCGCGGCAAGACCCGCGCAGACAATATCGCCTCTTTCAAAATGGATGGCGGATGCACGGAAATACTGGCGCAGATTCTTCCTGCGCTGCTGGATGACAGCACGTGAACGGCGAACTGAGCGTGGTTTACGAAGCACGCAGCCCGCAGGCGGTATCCGATCGCGCACTGGTGCTGCACTCACTCGGCATACCCTGCGAAATCGTAAACGGAGACTTCGGCGCCGCATTGCTGGTTCCGGCAGAAGCGAGCGAGCGAGCGAAGTACGAAATCTGGCAATACGAACAGGAAAACCGGCCGTCGAAAACAAAGGCCGCGCCTGTGCCGCTACCAGGACACAAGGGCGGCCTCGTCGGCGTTTTTGTTTACATTGTCGTTTTGTGTGTCATTGCGTGGCTTGCCGGCGAATTTGCATTCGGCAGGAACTGGTTCGCCGCTGGACGCGTGGACGGTGAACTCATCCGGCAAGGCGAGTGGTGGCGTGCGACGACGGCGCTGACGTTGCACAGCGGCATCCGCCACTTGCTCGGCAATCTGGGTTTCGGTGCGTTGTTCGGCTTTTTCGCCGGTCGCCTGCTCGGCTCCGGCGTCGCCTGGTTTGCGATTATCTTGTCGGCGACCTGTGCCAACCTTCTAAACACGCTGTTACTGGAATCGGCGCACCGTTCCATAGGCGCATCGACCGCTGTATTTGCTGCACTCGGTTTGCTGGCGGGCTTCGTCTGGCGGTCGCGATTCATGATTCAGGATCGCTGGCCCTACCGACTAGGCCCCATAATCGGCGGAATTGCATTGCTCGCCTACACCGGCACCGGAGATGAAATGACCGACGTCGGTGCTCACCTGACCGGATTTGCCTGTGGATTCGCCGGCGGATTAATTCTTACGGTCCTGAAAACAAATCTGGAGAATCCCGCGATACAGAGACTGGCCGCGACGGCAACGGTGGTTTCACTGGCCCTGGCCTGGATCGTCGCACTGTAAGGCCAAGACTGAGGCGCTGCGACATTGTAGAATCCGCGGTGCATTCTGTCAGGGGTAGTCCGGAGTCTTGAAAAGTTTCCTGCTTTTTATCGCAACCATCACGTTGCTCGGAGCCGCGATACTTCGATTCAGCTACGGCGGTGGCGAACCTTACCCCGATCTGTCAACGCCACCGATGCTGGACGAATCAGAACTCGAAGTCGTGTTGAGCTATGGCGAGCCCATTGGAAACGTCACCGTCAGTGGCGACGGCCGGATCTTTTTCACGGTGCATCCCGAATCGAGACCGCAAGGCAACAAACTTCTCGAATGGGTAAACGGGGCCGCCGTTCCCTACCCGAGCGGCACAGTACAGCCCTACTTGTTCAACACCGTTCTGGGCATTGTCGTCGACCGGCAAGACCGGCTGTGGACCATGGATCACGGCAATCACGGATTTGGTACCGCGAGGCTGCTGGCATTCGATCTTGCCAGCGGGAAGATCGCCCACGACTTCCTGTTTCCTGCCGATAGCGCGCCGGCCGGCTCATTTCTACAGGACCTGCAGGTCAGTGCGGACGGTGAGTACGTTTTTGTCGCCGACGCAAGTTTCTGGCGCAAGAAACCGGCAATCGTCGTGTACGAAGTCGAGGCTCGCCGTGCTCGCCGGGTACTGGAATCCCACGAGTCGGTACGCGCGGAAAACCACCTGATTCGCACGCCCTCGCGGGACATGACATTTCTGGGTGGCCTCATATCGCTGAAAGGCGGCGTTGATGGCATTGCGATCGATGCAGACAACAATTGGCTTTATTACGGGGCTATCAATAACGACGAACTTTTCAGAATTCCGGTCAGTATCCTGAAAGATGCCTCCTTGCCGCCCCGGCAGCTCGAAAATGCCGTAGAGCACTTCAGCAGGAAGCCCCTCAGCGACGGTTTGAGCGCGGATATTGACGGCAATGTCTATATTACCGATATCGAGCACGGTTCCGTCATGATGGTCGGCCAGGACCGCGTGCTTCGAACGCTGATACAGTCGCGCCGAATCCGCTGGGCGGACGCGTTGTCGTTTGGTCCCGATGGCTGGCTCTACCTTGCTGACAGTGCTATCCAGGACCAGGTCTTGAAGAGCAAGGACCACATGATGATGAAGGCGCCATACTTCATTTATCGATTTCGCAGTGGCCACGAAGGCATCCCGGGCCATTGATAACTCCATCGCAGGCAAATTCCGCGATCCGTTTCAGCCAATCAGCAAGACCGAAGAGGAAAAAAGGAAAGATTTGATGAATGACATAGCCATACCTGGCCTCGATATAGACTGGGCCAAAATATTCAGCGATCTGCAATCAACAGGTCTCGACCTGGGCCTGAACCTGCTGGCAGCCATCGTCATCTTCTATGTCGGACGAACGGTCGCCCGCATGGTGACCAAGGGCGTTCGCAAGGTGCTGGCTGCGCAGTCTGTCGACCCGATCCTGATCAGCTTCGTTACAAGCCTCGTGCAATGGGCCCTGATGGCCTTCGTCATCATCGCGGCCATCACCAAACTCGGCGTGCAGACGGCGTCGCTGGTCGCTTTGATCGGTGCGGCCGGTCTGGCCGTCGGCCTGGCATTGCAGGGCTCTCTGGCGAACTTCGCTGCCGGTGTCCTTATAGTCCTGTTTCGCCCGTACAAGGTCGGCGACTATGTCGAGGCCGCGGGTGTTGGCGGTTCCGTCATCCAGGTACAGGTTCTTACGACGATCCTGAGAACTCCGGATAACAAGGAGATCATCATTCCCAATGGTCAGATCATGAACAGCATCATCACAAACTACAATGCGAACGAGACGCGGCGAATTGACCTGGTTGTCGGCGTAAGTTACAGCGACGATCTCGACAAAGTACGTGAAGCGATCAAGCAACAGGTAGCCGCAGACGAGCGTGTGCTGAAAGATCCAGAGTGTCAGATCGCTGTATCAGAACTTGCGGACAGCAGCGTGAATTTTGTCGTGAGGCCGTGGGTAAAATCACAGGATTACTGGGCAGTGAAATTCGATCTGACGGAAGCCGTCAAGAAACGCTTCGACAAGGAAGGAATTTCCATCCCGTTCCCGCAGCGCGACCTGCACATCTACCAGCAAAGCGCCTGATTCAGCGCTTCGGATAACAGGGTGCCTGCCCGGGCGGCCTGTTCAATCCACGGTGTCGGGTTCGACGAAGCACCAGCGAAGTTCGGGGATGCGCATTTTCAGCTGCTCTTCCAGAACGTTTATCAGTGCGACCGCCGTGTCGATATCGAGACCCGCTTTCAGACGGATTTTTGCGGCCAGCATCGTATCCGGACCGAACTGCAGCGTTATGGTGTTGAATATTTCTTCGATATCCGGTTGCTCGCGAATGACATCCGCGATGGCCTGTTGAATCAGCGGGTCCGCGGAGCGGCCAACCAGCAAGGACTGCACCCGGATAACGAGGAAAACCGAAATAACCAGCAGTACGATGCCAATACAGATCGAACCGATCGCATCGTAAACCGGGTTTCCGGTCAGCGCGGCGAGCGCCACAAAAACGAAAGCCAGCAGCAAACCGATGAGTGCAGCGATGTCCTCACCGAAAACGACGACCAATGCCGAATTCCGCGTGTTTCTCAGCCATTCGGCAAACGGCCTTTCGCCCCGGATGTGCCGGATTTCCCGCAGGCAGCCCATCAGCGACGACGCTTCCAGGACAACGGCAATACCGAGAACCAGCAGCGCCACCCAGGCCATGCTGATCGGCTCGGGATGGTTCAGCTTGTGCACTCCTTCGTACACTGAAAACAGGCCGCCGACGCTGAACAACAACATGGCGACGATGAAGCTCCAGAAGTAACTGAGCTTTCCGTAGCCCAAGGGGTGCTCACTGTCTGCCGCCCTGTCCGATTGCCGCAGCCCGAGATACAGCAGAACCTGGTTGCCGGAATCCGCGTAGGAGTGAATGGCCTCGGCCAGCATACTGCCAGAGCCCGTCAGCCAGGCCGCCCAGGATTTCGCCAACGCAATGCCAAGATTGGCGAGGAATGCATACAAAATGGCTCTTGCAGTCGAGGCCTGGGTCGAATTCGCCATCGGTATCTCGCGGTGAGTCAACCGGCGGAGCGCCGGCGCGTTACATTGGGGGGCCTTTGTAGCCCATGAACGTGCCAATGCCAAGCTGGTCGGTCGCTATCGCGCCGGCCCGCGCCGCGGGACTGGTAGTATTGGTTGCGGCTGGAAAACGACTTAGACGGTGAGTGCAATGATGGAATTCAAGGCAACGAATGGTGGTGGACTCCTGGCAGCGCTGATTTTGGCCGCCTGTTCGTCGCATCCTGAGCCGATTGTCGACACCAAGGGTGTCGATATGTCCTTATACGAGGCCGATCTCGCCGAATGCAGCGCGTACTCGGACCAGATCCGTACCGAAGAAGGCGTTGCCAAGGGCGCCGCCGGCGGCACCGTAATCGGAGCGGCGACCGGTGCTATCAGTGGCGATGCCGGCAAAGGCGCGGGTTACGGCAGTATATTGGGCGCAACGCGCTCGGGCCTCGACGCCGACCGTGACAAGCAACACGTGGTCAAGAACTGCATGCGCGGGCGCGGTTACAAGGTTCTCAACTAGCGCCGGCCGCTTGCCAGCGGAGACTGTGATTATATACAGTATCCGGCATGCCAGTTTCCGCCTACAAGGGTCGAGGTGCCGTTTCGCGGCTGGCAGGCCGATTCGATCGCCGGCCAGCCGAGCTGCTCGACGAATTCGCTGCGGAACTGCCGGCGCCGGAAACCGAATACCGGGCCATGACGGCCAAAAGCATCATCAGCAGCAACCGCTCCCCGGACGTTCCGTTCGACCGATCGATCAATCCCTACCAGGGATGTGAACACGGCTGCATATATTGCTATGCGCGACCGAGTCACAGCTACCTCGACCTGTCGCCGGGGCTGGATTTCGAAACGAAAATTTTCTACAAGCCGAATGCCGTCGAAAGACTGCTCGCGGCATGGGCGAAGCGCGACTACGAGGTCCGGCCCATTACGATCGGCGCCAATACGGACCCCTATCAGCCGGCGGAAAAACGCTTCGGTATTACGCGCGGTCTGCTCGAGGCCTTCCTGGCTCACCGCCACCCGGTCAGCCTGATCACCAAGGGCAGCCTGTTGCGACGCGATATCGATCTGCTTTCAGCGCTGGCGGAAAAAAACCTGTGCTCCGTAGCCGTCAGCATACCGACCATGGACAGGGACCTTAAACGTCTCCTCGAGCCGCGAGTTCCTGCCGCGGAAGTGCGCCTTCGCCTGATGGACGATCTGAACAAGGCCGGCGTGCCGGTGAGTCTGTTGATGGCGCCTGTCATCCCGGCCGTCAATGACAGCGAGATAGAGTCGATCCTGGCCAACGTGGCAGCGCGAGGAGTGTCACGCGCACATTACATATTTCTGCGGCTGCCGCACGAGGTAGGAACTCTTTTCCAGGAATGGCTCAACACACATATGCCCGACAGAACAGCTCATGTGATGAGCCTGGTGCGTCAGGCCAGCGGCGGAAAGGACTACGATGCCCGCTTCGCTGTCCGCCAGTCAGGACAGGGACCTTACGCACAGATGATTGCGCAGCGATTTGCAGCGGCCTGCCGGAAACTCGCCATGAGCAGCTCCGGAAATCAGCAAACTCTTGATTGCAGACAGTTTCAGGCACCCGGCCCCCGCCAGCAGGACTGGCTTCTCGAGCCCGGCGGCGGCGCCTGACCGGCGCCATCGAGACCGCCCGCGGTACCGACGTGCGCCCCGAATATGTATAGTATTTGCAGTCTGGCAGAGCCTTCATTTCAAGAACTATTTGGCCGTCAGGAAGTCAGATTGAATTGCGTCGATCAGGCACTTTCAGGACCCGATGAATAAAAAAGCATTTCTCCAATCAGTCGTTTTGTTTGCCGGACTCGTTCTTACGGCGAGTAGCTTTGCACAGCAGGATGACGAAGATGAAGATATTCGCGATATCGTCTTCAGCGAGGAAGAACTTGCCGAAGAAGCAAGCGTGGAAACTATCGACGATGAAGAGGACGGTAGCGAAGGGCCCGGCATCATTACCGACTTTCGCAGCGAAGACCTCGACCGTGACTGGGAAGAAGCGGAATCCGAGGAGGAAAGGGACCGTGCTGAACTCCTGCGTAGCTTTCAGTCGTACAAGTCTTCGATTGATAATCAAATGTACGATGAGGCCGACACACTCGCCAAACGTATTGTCGAATTGTCGATCAAACTATACGGCATCAACAGCCACGATTCGGCCAAGGCACTGACCAACCTCGGTACAGTCCAGTATCACAACAAGGAGTTCGAATCGGCGCAACTCAACTACAAAGCGGCGATCGAAATAATCGAACGTATCGAAGACCGCTTACATGCCGACCTGATCAACCCGCTCAACGGGCTCGGAGCTGCGCAGCTCGCAGCCGGCCGTCCGGACCTGGCCAGGGACACCTTCGACCACTCCGTGCACATCAGTCACGTCAATGACGGCCCGCACAACCTGCGACAAATTGAAATGCTGGACGCACTGACCGAAACCTATCTTCTGGTCGGGGAAACGAGCGACGCACTCGACGTCCAGGAAAACGTCTACAACCTGCAGGTTCGCAACGTTGACCCGGACAGCGAGGACGTATTGCCGGCATTGGAGCGACAGGCCAACTGGATGCACCGGATGCAGCGGTACAATTCGGAGAGAAACACCTACAGGCGCATTATCAGAATACTCGAGTCTTCGCGCGGGCGCGACGACCTTTCCCTGATCCCGCCGTTGACCGGCCTCGGTCGATCCTATCTCTTTGTAGAACCGTACGATCCGGAATTCCAAACCTACACTCCGGCATCCGGCGGCGAAGTTTACTTGAAGCGCGCACTGCGCATTGCTGAAAACAATCCCGAGTCGAATTGGGAAATTCAACATATAAGCCTGCTGGCGCTGGGCGACTTCTACACGCTGACGGAACGTGCCAACCGTGCTAAGAAAGTTTATGAAGAGACCTGGGAACTGCTCTCGGCCGAAGAAGACAGAATACCGAGCAGGATAGAAACCATGGAGTCGCCGATAATCCTGCAAAGCATCAGCCCGACCCGCTATTACAACAGCACGCGACAGGACTTCGGACAAGCCAGGCCGGAAAATTTCGAACGGGGCACCATCGTCGTCGGATACTCCATCAGCAAGAGCGGCCAATCGACGAATATCTCGTTAATTGAATCCGACCCGCCTGGCCTCGTCGAAATGGAAAACGATGTCCTGCGCAATGTAAGAGACCTGGTTTATCGTCCGCGATTCAAGGACGGTGAAATCGTCACGGTGCCCGACCAGACCTATACGCACGAGTTCTTTTACCGACCATCCGACGTCGCGGCCCCGGCTGCGACAGGCGAAATCGCGGGCCCGGCGGCAAGCAATCGATGACAAGACCGGTTCTATCGGCCCTGCTTCTCGGTGCTGTACTGCTCGATCCGTTCGGCGAGGCTCGTGCAGCATGCAGCTGCGAGTGGCTGTGCATCGAAGCGGCGGACAATGACGGCGCCATCGGTCTGCAGGCAATCAACTCAAGCCCGGTGCCACTGACTTTCTCCGTGCAGTTCAATACCGGATACTTCGACATCAATGGTCCGTCATCGCTTACCAGGACACTCGCATCCGGCGACTCACTCTTGTTGCCTGTGGTCGCGCGAGGCGATGCGTGGCAAAGCAGGCGCCGCGCGTTGAGCTGCCAGTGGACGATCGGCAACATGCATGCGGAACACAATGAGCAACTGGTATACATGCTGCCCTATGAAAGCGGCAAGAGTTACCGTGTACTGCAGGGCTTCGGTTCACGATTCAGTCACACGGGGATCGAGCAGTTCGCAGTTGACTTCAAGATGGCAGAAGGTACGCCGGTTCATGCTGCGAGGAGCGGTATCGTGGCACGCACGGAATCGTCGAATTCATTAGGTTGCTGGAAGGACGAATGCGCGGGACGGGCAAACTACATCGTCATACTGCACGACGACGAAACGACCGGCGAGTACTACCACCTCGAGCAGGATGGTGTGCTGGTACAGGTCGGCGACAGGATTTCGGCCGGACAGCAAATCGGCCTGTCCGGAAACACCGGCCACTCGGCCCTGCCGCATCTGCACTTCGGCGTGTATCGGGCAATAGAATACGGCAAAGAACAGTCGATACCGTTTCGTTTCTTAAGCGCGGATGGCATAGTCGAACAGCCGCGCCGTGGTGGCATGTACGTCGCTATTGACCCCGAGCGCGCGGAGTCACTGGAACAGGCAAGGCAGGCTGGTCAGAACGGAACTGCATCAACGGGTTATTAGAATTATGTCTGGCAAAAGCAGGAGGACAACGATGCCCGAACCGGGTCAGGCACTGGCCGGGCGCGGCGACGCCATGCCGGTTGCAGCCAAGCATTTTGTCAACGGCAACCCCATCAGGGGGCCGTTCCCGGAGGAATTGTGCACCGCCGTTTTCGGCATGGGCTGCTTCTGGGGAGCGGAACGGCTTTTCTGGGAAACAGAGGGTGTCTGGTCTACGGCGGTCGGCTACTCCGGAGGAGAAACGGCGAACGCGAATTACAAGGAAGTCTGCGGCGGAATGACCGGCCATGCGGAAGTCGTTCTGGTTGTATTCGATCCGAACAAGGTCAGCTACGACGAGCTGCTGAAGGTCTTCTGGGAAAACCACGACCCGACTCAGGGGATGCGCCAGGGTAATGACATAGGCACCCAGTATCGTTCCGCGATCTACACGATGGACCCACGCCAGGCGCGCCTTGCACGTGCATCGGCAGCAACATATCAGCATCAACTGAGTGAAGCCGGGCACGGCAACATCACGACGGAAATTGCTGCGCTCGGCGAATTTTATTACGCCGAGGACTACCATCAGCAATATCTTGCAAAAAATCCGCAAGGCTACTGCGGCATCGCCGGTACCGGTGTCAGTTGTCCCGTCGGGCTGACCTGAATAGCGGAAGCGGCCGATACGGGGCTGATCGCCTGTGCCCGAGCTACCGGATATTGACGTATACATCGACAAGCTCGATGAACGCATCAATGGCAGGATACTGAAGCAGATTCGTGTTGCCACACCCTTTCTCTTGCGTAGCGTCGACCCTCCCTTGTCGCACGCGATCGACAAACGGGTCAGCGGCTTGCGGCGTGTCGGCAAGCGTATCGCCATCGGACTCGAGGGCGACTACTGGCTGATCCTGCACCTGATGATAGCCGGCCGCCTGCAGTGGCATGATATTCGGCCTGCGCTGAGCGGCCGCAACCGGCTCGCGTTGTTCGATTTCTCAAACGGATCTTTGTCTTTGACCGAAGCCGGGTCCAAACGCCGGGCATCACTATACCTGGTCCAGGGACGTGAGTCGCTGGACGCGCACGATCCCGGGGGCATCGAACCACTGATCTGCTCGTTTGAGGAATTTGCCTGGCAACTGACCATCGCGAATCGAACCCTGAAACGTGTACTCACGGACCCGTCGCGGTTCTCCGGTATCGGCAATGCCTATTCGGATGAAATTCTGCATGCGGCGAGGCTTTCGCCGATCGCCCTTAGCTGCAAGCTGAACACGGCAGAACAGAAACGACTGTACGATGCGATGCGAACGGTCCTGCATCAATGGCGAGAACGCCTGCTGGCAGAGACCGGGAACAACTTCCCGTCGAAGGTCAGCGCATTCCGCAATGGCATGTCGGTGCATGGACAGTTCGGCAAAGCCTGTCCGGTATGCGGTGCGACGGTACAACGAATTCGTTACAAAAATAATGAGACAAATTACTGCCCGCGCTGCCAGACCGGCTCGAAACTGCTGGCTGACCGTGCATTGTCGCGGCTGCTCAAGGCGGACTGGCCGGACCGAATCGAGGACTGACAGAAACTACAGTCGGCCGGTCAATGCAGGTAGTATTCGCCGGAGTCACGACGAATTCTCGCAATCAGGAATATCCAATTGAAAAAAGAGAGCAGGCAAAAGCCCCGGCGTCCTGGCAGAAAACAGGCTGAGGAGGCAGTGCGCACCTTGCTGCTGTGGGCCGGCGAGGATCCGGCACGCGAAGGACTGACAGACACGCCGAAACGCGTGGCCCTTGCATACGAAGACTGGTTCAGCGGCTACAAGGAGGATCCGGTCCGTTACCTGAAACGAACGTTCGAAGAAGTAGAGGGCTACGACGAAATGATCGTCCTTCGCGACATCACGTTCGAATCGCACTGCGAACATCACATGGCGCCGATAATCGGCAAGGCACACGTGGGTTACCTGCCGAACGACAAGGTCGTCGGCATCAGCAAGCTGGCGCGTGTAGTTGAAGCATTCGCTCGGCGATTCCAGGTTCAGGAAAAAATGACCGCACAGATCGCCAATTGCATCAATGACGTGCTGGTTCCCAGAGGCGTCGGCGTGGTTATCGAAGCCTCGCACCAGTGCATGACCACTCGTGGTGTGCACAAGTCCGGCGTTTCCATGGTAACCAGCCAGATGCTCGGCTTGTTTCGCAAGGACGCGCGAACACGTGCCGAATTCCTGCGCATGATCGGCTGATACGTTCCGACAATGTTCAAACGAATCGGGCTCTTCGTTGCTGCCATATCAGTTCTGGTACTGGCCTATCTGTTGACATGGCCTGTTCCGGTATCGCCGGTCGCATGGGATGCACCGCAAGACCTCGGGCTCGTCGATCCCTTTGAAGCAAACGACCGGCTTGCGAAGGTCGTGCTCATCGACCTGGGCGAACATGAAAGTCCGGAGGACATTGCCGGACGTGACGGCTTCATCTATGCCAGCACCCTCGGTGGAAAAGTCATTCGCATGCGAAACGACGGCAGTGGCCAACAGGTTTTTGCCGACACGGGCGGACGCCCCCTCGGGATCGAATTCGATCACAAGGGAAATCTTCTGGTTGCCAACGCCCGGCTGGGCCTGCAACAGGTAACAGCTGATGGCGCCGTAACCACACTGCTGGCCGAATCGTCGCCAGGCGAACCCGTGTATCCGAACGACGTGGCCGTAGCAATGGACGGCCGAATTTACTTCTCGGAATCGAGTAGCAAATTCAGCGGCGCAAAGTATGCAGACTCGTACGATGCCAGCCTGCTGGCGATCATCGAGCACGGCGGACACGGGCGAATTTTCGAGTTCGACCCGGAGAGCGGCCAGACCCGCGTCATCATGAGCGGGTTGAACTATGCCAACGGCGTTGCGATCAGCGACGATCAACAGTTTCTGCTGGTCAGTGAGACGGCCGGATACCGAATCTGGCGTCACGCGCTGCAGGGGCCCGATCGCGGTCAGAGCACCATCGTCCTCGACAACCTTCCGGGATTTCCAGACAACATCAACAACGGACTCAACGGTCGCTTCTGGATAGGTCTTGTTGCGCCCAGAAACGAACTTGTCGACAGACTATCCGACAAACCATGGGCGAGGAAAGTCATCTTGCGACTGCCGCAGGCCATTCGACCCGCGGCGAAAAAGTCTTCCCACATCATCGGAATCGACGGAAACGGCACGGTTCTGATGAATCTGCAGGATACGGCAGCAGTGTACCCGTCGATCACCGGCGTCTACGAAACGCGCGAGGCACTGTTCCTCAGTTCGCTGTTCGGCAACCGCATTGCGCGGCTCGACAAGACGTCACTCGCGGTTAAGTAGCGTAGTTTACGGCAACAGCCTGGAATCGCCATCGTAGTCCGCTCCGAGCATCTCTTTGCGAATCAGCGGAATCGGCGGCGCGCCATAGCCGAGAAAGCGATCGTGAAACTCGCCCCAGACCTCGCGCCCGCCCCTGCCCCGAACCCAGTCTGCACGTAGCTTGTTGATCATCAGCTTGCCCAGTGTGTAATTGAGGTATCCGGGATCGTAGGTACCACGAAGCGACTGCTGCGTAGCATTACCGAAATCCTGATATGCCTTGTCGATGAACATCTGCCGACTTTCATCTACTGACATGCCTTCGGCATGCAGCCCGATCGCGGACAGGTAACGGACGTTTCGCAGCAACGCATTCAGCAACTGGCCGATTCGCACCTCCGGATCCCCGTCGCCGAGGCCGGCGTCCCACATCATCTGTTCCGTGTAATGCGCCCAACCCTCTGTGAAGGTGTAAGTGCCGAAATGTCGTCCGACGTTATTCTCCGTCCGGTTTGCGTGCAGGAACTGCAAGAAGTGTCCGGGCCAGACCTCGTGTACCGAAATCGCCAGCAATACGGTTTCGCCGGGCACGTAAGCGCGCTGATCTTCCTCGGACCATTGCGGATCTGCCGGAGCGATGAAATAGGTGCTCGGCAGGCCGGACTCGTAAGGCCCCGGAATGTTTATGTACGCTGCATTGAACCGTCGATGCGGCGGCGCTTCGTCGACCAACGCATCTTCCGTACCCGGGATCGTCACCAACTGCTTGTCTTCGACGAACCTGCGTAAACCCGGTAGCTGCCGGCGTGCGCCTTCGACGGCGCCACCCTCCGGCTTTTTGTTCTGTACCTGCAGCACGCAGTCCCTGATCTCGCTGCCCGGCGCGTACTCTGCGCAGGCCACTTGCAACGCATCCAGGTTGGCCTGCAGATCGCGTTCGCCGGCCGCCTTCAGCTCGGCGATGCTCGTCTCCAGACCCTCTTTCGCGCGCAGCATCTCGAGGAAACGCTCGGCGCCCAGCGCATACGCGTCAGTTGCCGAATCCCGCTGGGAAGCCAGCCAGTCGGCCGACTGCTGCACGGCCGAAATTGCCGCATCATTCGCAGCCCTGAACTCGGCCTGCAGTTCGTCGTTGTCCACTGCTGCGAAAATTCCGGGCACCGTGTCACGCAGGTACACAATGTATCCGGACAGGATTCCGTGACCGACCTGAACGTACGGCGCCGGCAATGGCAATTGCAGGTTCAACTTCATCGTATCCAGAAACGCCGGAAGCTGGCTGATGTATTTGGTATACGCAGCAAGCCTCACCTCCAGGGGTGCATACTCCCGGTCTGTATAGACGCTGGTGCCCAGATGCCGGGAATAAAATATCGGATTGCTGCGAATGAATCCGGAGGTTTCGTAATCGAAAACTTCGCCGTCGATGGCTGCCAGCACGTAGTTGCGCTCGAAGGCCTGCGAGCCCTTTAGGCCGTCGTAGGCCCGCACTGCCTCACGCGTCTGCCGCAGCCAGCTGACATATGCGTCATTTGCCGCCAGGCTCATGTCACGCATCCGGCCATCGTACTCGTGCAGTCCGGCGTTAACCGCAGACTCGGGGTTTCGCCGGTAATACTCGGCGATGGTCACGTTCGCAAATTCCGCCCATGGCTGTTGCGCCGATTTGGCGGGCTCATCCGTCGCGCGCGAACAGCCGGCAATGGCGCCGGCCGCCAGCACGGTTAACGACGCAATCCGAACGAACGTTTTCATTGCCGTGTTTCTCCTGCCGGTTCGAGACCCAGTTCGGACACGCCCTGGCTAAATACGATGTCCACCGGAATATCCGCATCTGTCAGTCGATCAAGGTCCGCCTGCAGGCCGGCACTGATCGTGCCCTTCTCCTTCATCAGCCGGCTTGCGCCCTCGTAGTCGCCGTTACCCTGTAGCGTCAGCAGCAATCTTGAAAGCGCGGCCATCGCCTCCTGCATACGTTCGAAATTGACGCTATACGTGCCTTTTTCTGCGTCCCGGACGAATGCGCCGTACTCCTCGAAAAAGTTGAATCGAACCATGTTCGCCTGGCCATGGGCACTGCTCGCACCGAAGCGAATCGAACGGAACAGGCCGGCCATGAAAGTGACGTAATTGTTTCGCAGATCGATCTCGCCAAGCTCACCTGCCTCGTGCAGCCGCGTGATCATGTACAGGCCGAGGATATCTGCCTTGCCCTCCTCCATCGGCGATGCTGCATCGAGCAAGGCCTCGCGAACCGTGCCCTTGCCGTTGACCGTGTTCTTGATACCGAGGCCGTGCGCCACTTCATGAAACATCGTATTAGCGAAGAAAGAATCGAAGTCGACGTGCCGGCGTTGCGATTCGTCAATCAACACATCGGCTATTGGCTGCAGTATCTTGTCGAATTTCGCCTGCATCGCATTCTTCAGCTGTAAACGCCGCGTTCCTTTCTGCAACTGCACCTCTTCGTCATTCGGCAGATTGATGGCAATGGTCTTGGAACCTGCGTTGCTGTGCCCGGCGTAGTAGACGACGTCGTAGGCGTTGAGGTCCGAATCGGTACCGGGCTTCTCCGCCTTGTATGCTGCGTCGACAGGAAGCCCGCGCTGCAGGTCCGGCAGGAATTCGGCGAATCGCGCCAGACGCTCGCTCCATTCGAGGTCTTTGATCAGCACATAGGATTCGTAAGCGCTGCGGTAGCCGAACAAGCGGTCTTCATACGTCTCGATAGGCCCGATCACCAGCTCGATCGGATTCGTCTTTACGTCCATCCAGGCCATGTCGCTCGCCTGGAAGTCGTCGCTGATCAATGCGTCCGCACGCAATTTCAGGTATTTGGCAAAGCCTTCGTGCTCACTGAACTCGGCGGCCTCGCGCAGCAATTGCGCCGCCATGGCGAGTTCTGCGGCAAAAACCACGTGGTATGGCACGGTCGTCAGGGCACCCGAGGTGTCGCGTCGCACGAAGGAATAGAGACCTTTCTTGTCGTCAAACTCCGCCGCTTCGAACTCCTCGCGGCTCATGTCGACCGGGTAAAAAGTGGCGCCGAGCGGCTTTGGTCCGAATCCGGGCATGAACGGTTTGTCGTCGTTCAGCCTGTCCCATGGTCCGTAGTTCAGCTCGGCAAACCGCCGCTGCTGGTCGACGCCGATGCCGGCCAGCCATTCCTGGTAGCCGTCGCCGAATGACTGGCGCCAGAACAGGTCGTCCATGATCTGCGACGCCTCGATCATCAGCACCAGCATTTTTTTCTGCCCGGCACTCAGGCCCGAAAGATCGGCGACCAGCGCCACTTCCGCGTAGATATCCGGTCGCGGCGGAACCTCGGCGGCAGGCGCGCCGACGGCCGGTGCCGCCGCCCGGTCCGGATCGCTTCGACCGCAGCCACTGGTCAGAATCAGGCTCAATAAGGCAACGCCCGTCAGGCGCAGACAGGTCTGTAATTTCACGTTGGATTCCCGCCGTTATAAAAATTTGGCCGAATTATCTCACAGATCGACAAGTTCTATATCGCCGGCCACGAGCGCATCACCGAGAAACGTGCCACCAACGCGCGCGAACCGGCTGGCGCCGTCGGTCGCCAGCAAGCGCAGCGTTGCTGCCGCGCCGTCAGCTCTTTGAAGCCGTCGTGTGCTGAGCTCGCGCGCGACGACCGAGGCCGTCGTCCCCGCCGAATCCGTTATCGACACGCTTTCCGCTACCACGCTGCGGATCGCAGCACGCAATATGGGGAAATGTGTGCAGCCCAGGATGATCGAGTCCGGCTGGTAGGCCGACGGTCCGGCCATCATCGGTCGCAGGTACTCGCCGACAATGGCGGTCGCAATGTCACCACCGGTCCAGCCCTCCTCCGCCTGTGCAACCATAAGTTCACACGCCAGCTCCCGTACCGAAGCAGCGGGATCCAGCCGGCGAAGCGCTTTGCCGTACGCACCAAGGCGAACCGTGCCTTCGGTCGCCAGCACCAGGTGACGCCCGGCCGGCCGCGCACTGACCGCTGCCGCCGCTCCCGGTTCGACAACGCCGATAACGGGCAAGGGCGCGAGCGCCCTTTGCAAATCCTCCAGCGCAACGGCTGACGCCGTGTTACAGGCAATCACCAGCATCTTTACACCGCGCTCGCGCAGATGGGCCGTGGCCTGCATCGCATATCGCAATACCGAGGCAGGACTCTTGGTGCCATACGGCAATCTGGCGGTGTCGCCCAGGTAGAGCAGGTTTTCCCGGGGCAACTGCTCGCGAATCGCTTTCAACACGGTGAGCCCACCGACGCCGGAATCGAATACGCCGATAGGGAGATCCGGACTTGCCTTGTTGGTCACATCGACTGCCTTGCTGCTGCGTTGCTCGCCATTGTGCCCAAGCCGGAAGCGGCCTGCACCACTGCTCGCTGCGCTGGCGAGTCAGGCAGCGCAGTGAGAGACTTGCGCGCCTGAACGGAGGCCGTGGACAGAGAATAATGCAGGCTTTACGAAAAATACTGATAGGTCTGGGCGGATTCGCGCTGCTGGTCTTTGCCATTGCGATATTTCTGCCATCGCGTGTTCGCATCGAGCGCCGGATAGTCATAGATGCCCCGGCCGCGACGATCTTTTCACTCGCCAACGACTTCCGCCAGGTCGGCAAGTGGTCGCCGTGGCAGGAAAGCGATCCGAACGCGCGTTACACGATTACCGGGCCGCCTCGAGGGGTTGGCGCAACGCTGGCCTGGGAAGGCAATATCGTTGGCAAGGGCAGCCAGAAAATTATCGAAAGCGCGCCTTACTCTAAAATAGTGAGCGAACTCGAGCTTGGCGGTCGAAGTGACATCGTCGCTACGTTCCAGTTGAGCGCGGGCGACATGGGCACGCAGGTTGTATGGTCATTCGACGCCGATTTCGGACTGAATTTGCCGGCCCGCTATACCGGCCTGCTGCTCGACGGTATCGTTGGCGACGACTACGAAGCCGGCCTGCAGAATCTGAAGACCATGGCCGAACGAATGCCTCGCGCCGATTTCAGTGACACGGAAATCGAAATCATCGTAGTAGAGGCGCAGGACATTGCTTACCTGAGCACGACCAGCATTCCGCTGGCCGCAGCGATATCCGACGCGATGCGTAATTCCTATTCAAAAGTGCTCGGGTTTATCGATCAGCACAAACTGACCGAGGCGGGAGCGCCAATTTCGATCAGCCGCGGTTACCGCGGCCAGGATCTTGCTTTCGACGCCGCGATCCCGGTGCACGGCATTAGCGACGACACACCACGCAACGAGCCGGGCGTGAAACTTGGCCACACCTATGCGGGCCCGGTCATTCGAGTCAAACACGTGGGATCCTATCTGGCCCTCGGAAGAACGCATGACAAGATTGCCGCATACCTGGCGGCACTGGGCATCGAGCGAAACGGGGACGCCTGGGAATCCTACGTCGTCGATGCGACACGGACAGCTGAAGCGGACCTCGTCACCTACGTGTACTACCCGATCCGTGATTCGGGCAATCTGCCGTAGCGGCAGAAAGTGCTTCTACCTCAGCCAGAGCGCAGACGCGACGACTTGACGAGAAATGGCGGCGCGACCGATTTCACGGTGGCACCACCCATCTGTAAGGGCAGCAGTTCCTGCGTATTGTCGGCGTAGCGGATTATGTCGCCGTAGAGCCTGACCATGATTCCAGCGCACTCGTTTGCCTCGTCTATCGACATCTTGCGCACCGAGGCACAGACAGAGCCTTCACCGTTCATCGGTTCGACCCGGCTCATCAGGTCGCGCAGATCCGCGAAAGCCTGTGTCAGGGCCAACGGCAGGTCATCGACATCGATGTTGGCAAGGTGACCCTCATAGGCCTGTATAAGTCGTTGTTTTATATTGCCGCTACCGGCCAGCACAGAAACGGCAGCGAACAGGCTATCGACGTGGTTGGACATTTCCACTCCGGCGTTCTTATTGTTTAACAGGCCGCTTTTGTTTCCTCTCTAGCGGCTTCTTACGCTTTCAGAGTCGACTGCCTCCTGCAATCTGCGGTCGGACCGCACTGAACGTCCCTTTCTACTCTTGGTCTTTCAAGCACCTGCGTCGAATTCTTATAGCAGAAGTTCCAAAGAATAGGCAAGCGTCACGGCAAAGCGACGCGAAATGAACCTCAAACCGGAGAAATTTTGCTGATTTCGATAGCCCAACGCTCCTCATCCAGCTGCCGATCCTCGCGAAATAGCGGCTTTTTCTGCCCAACCGACCAGCGGGTTGCGAGCGTTTCGGCCATCAGGTATTCCCTGTACTCGCCAAGCGCCGCCTCAACTCCGGCCGAACCGCTGACGCCGAGCTCGATCCGGTCCGACACGTCGAGGCCAGCCTGTTTGCGCGCGTCCTGGATGGTGCGAATCAATTCGCGCGCAAGACCCTCGCGAACCAGTTCGGGCGTTTCCGTCGTATCCAGGGCGGTCAGATAGCCCGCATTCTCACCACACGCATAGCCTTCGGCCGAGCTGGTCTCGATCAATACATCTTCAGCGCCGAGCGAAACGGTCCCGCCGTCGATGTCGAGATCGAATGTCTCGCCACGCGCTACGGCGCCGGCGATACTCGCGCCATCCGTCGCATCGAGCGCTTTCCGTATCAGCGGTATCTGCTTGCCGTACACCTTGCCAATGCGCGGCAGGTTCGGCTTGATACGGTAGGTCACCAGTCCGGCGTCGCGAGCGATGAACTCTATCGACTTGACATTCAGTTCCTCGAGAATCTGATCCTGGTGATCGACCAGCGCCTTGGCCGCGGCGTCGCTTGGTGCTCGCACCAAAATCCGCGAAAGTGGTTGTCGTGTACGGACTCCGGATTGCCCACGCGCCGCGCGCGCCAAACCCACGACCTTTTGCACGACGTCGATTTCGAAGAGCAGCTGGTCATTGTCCCGATCGGTTTGTGGCTGCGGCCATTCACTCATGTGCACGCTTGCCGGCGCATTTCCGTCGATGCCGCGCACAAGGTTCTGATAGACATTTTCGGCAAGAAACGGCACGAACGGTGCCATCAGCCTGTGTACTGCGTCGAGGCACTCGTACAACGTCAGATAAGCGGAGCGCTTGTCTTCGGGGTCGGTCGATTTCCAGAAGCGCCGACGGTTCCTGCGGACATACCAATTACTCAATTGATCGACGAAGGACTCGATCGCGTCGCCCGCGCCTTTCGCATCGAAGTTATCCATGGCTTCGGTGCAACTGCGGATAGTGCGATTGAGCAAGGCGAGCGCCCAGCGATCGATTTCAGGCCGATCCGCTATCGGAAACGTCGACCTGAAATCGACGTTATCCAGTCTCGCGTAGAGCACGAAGAAGCCGTAAGTATTCCAGAAGGTATTGATGAATGAACTGGCCACGTCCGCAACGATCTCTACCGAGATTCTTTTTTGAACTTCGGGTGACAGGCGCGCGAGGAAATACCAGCGCAGCGCGTCCGCGCCTACCGTGTCGAAAACGTCGTAAGGATTGACAATATTGCCCACCGACTTGGACATTTTCTTGCCGTCCTTGTCGACGATATGGCTGAGGCAGATGCAATTGCGATACGCGACGTTATCCGACACAAGTGTCGCGATCGCGTGCAAAGTGTAGAACCAGCCGCGCGTCTGGTCGATGGCTTCACAGATGAAATCGGCAGGGAAATGACTGTCAAAGATTTCTTTGTTGTCGAAAGGGTAATGCCATTGCGCATAGGACATGGCACCGGAATCAAACCAGCAGTCGATGACTTCCGGAACGCGCCGCCAGGTCTTGCCGTCTTTCTCGAAAGTGACATCGTCAACGGCCGGACGATGCAGGTCCAGGTCGGACAATTCCCTGCCCGTCAGTTTCTCGAGTTCCGCAACAGAGCCAATGCAAACGGAACCGTCCTCACCGTCCGTCCATACCGGCAGCGGCGTACCCCAGAACCGCTCGCGCGACAGTGCCCAGTCGATATTGTTCTCCAGCCAGTTGCCGAATCGGCCGTCGCGAATGTGTTCGGGCACCCACTTGATGGTCTTGTTCAGCTCGACCATGCGATCCCGGAAATTCGAGGTCCGGATGTACCAGGCATTCTTTGCGTAGTAGATGATCGGGTCGCCGGTACGCCAGCCGAACGGATAATTGTGCAGGTAGCGTTCGGCACGGAACATCAGGCCCCGCTCCTTGAGAAGGCGGATCAGCGGTTTGTCCGCGTCTTTGAAGAACAGGCCGGCGACGGGCTCGACAACCGGCAGGAAATGTCCGTCCTCGCCGACCGCGTGCACGACAGGCAGGCCCTCGGCCTGCCCGAGCGCGAGATCGTCGACACCGTAGGCCGGGGCTGTATGCACAATGCCCGTGCCATCCTCCGTGCTGACGAAATCCGCGCCGACGACACGGAATGCGTCGCCATCGACGTCCAGATAGTCGAACAGTCGCTCGTAGCGCATACCGATCAGTGACTTGCCTTTGAGCCGCTTGCTGACTGTGTACGGTGTGTCGCGCATGACTTTGTCACACAGGGCTTCCGCAACGATCAATGTCTCGCCGTCCGCTTCGACGTAAACGTAGTCGATGTCGCGATGCACCGCGAGCAACAGGTTCGCCGGCAAGGTCCACGGCGTGGTCGTCCAGACCAGGAACGAAGTGTTCTTCTCGCCACTGACACGGAAACGAACGAAAACCGACGGATCTTCGACCTCGCGGTATCCGAGAGCCAGCTCGTGCGATGAAAGCGTTGCTCCGATTCGCGGATCGTATGGCACGACCTTGTAGCCGGCATAGATCAGATCCTTGTCCCAGATCGTTTTGAGCAGCGACCAGACGCTTTCGATATAGCTGTTGTCGAGCGTGTAATACGCTTCGTCGAGATTCACCCAGAATCCCATGCGTTCCGTCATTTTTTCCCAATCGCCGATGTAGCGCATAACGGACTCGCGACAGCGCCGCGTGAATTCCTCGATGCCGACTTTCTCTTCGATTTCCTTCTTGTCGAAAATACCGAGTTCTTTTTCGATCTCGTGCTCGACCGGCAGGCCATGCGTATCCCAGCCGGCCTTGCGCGGTACATAGTAGCCACGCATTGTCTTGTATCGCGGAAATGCGTCCTTGAAGCTCCGCGCGAGCACATGATGGATGCCGGGTTTGCCGTTGGCTGTCGGCGGTCCTTCATTGAAGCTGAATCGCGGCCTGCCCTCCGATTGCTGCAGCGTCTGCGCGAAAACTTCGTTTTCCCGCCAGAAGTCCAACACTTCCTGCTCCAGTTGCGGACCGTTGTACCGCCCTGTTACTTCCCTGAATGCCATTGTTTCCAATCCCCAAAAACACGAAACCCCGGACGCAGTGGCTGCGTCCGGGGCGACAAAAACTGTATCGCGGTACCACCCGGTTTCGTGAAAGCGCGGCTGCTTTCACCTCATGGATCGAAGATCCCTGCCCGATTACGTGGGCCGGCCGGCCGGACCTACTCTGCTGCTGCATTTCGGGCGGCGACTCCGGGGTGATACGGGGCGGATTTCGATCCGGGGCTTGCACCGTCCCCCGGTCGCTTCGATCGAATCGGACCGCCCGCTTGTCCCCATCAAAGTCTGTTCGGGGAAACTAGCCTCGACAGCGCTAAAATACAAGTAGTTAAGGGACGCAGGGACGGTCGTGACGAAAAAGTTTCCTCAACCCGCAATAGTCGGTTGCAATGACATCCGGCTGGCAGTATACGAACTGGGATCCGGGCCACCGGTGATCCTGTTGCACGGATTTCCCGAGCTGGCTTACTCCTGGCGCCACCAGTTGCCGGCTCTGGCGAATGCGGGCTACCGGGCGATCGCTCCGGATCAGCGCGGTTATGGACGTTCGGACAAGCCGACAGGAGTCGAGCAATACACGATACAAAAATTGATCGGCGACGTGCTCGGATTGCTCAAGGCCTATGCACTCGACAAGGCCGTTTTCGTCGGGCACGACTGGGGCGCGTTGCTTCTCTGGCAGATGGCGCTATCTCATGGCGAAAAAATAGCCGGCATGATCATCCTCAACATTCCCTTCTATGCTTCGCCATCGAGCGACCCTGTGCAGCTCATGCGCGAGCGGTTGGGAGAACATTTCTATATCGTCAATTTCCAGGACTCCGACGAAGCGGACCGGCGCTTCGCAGCCGATGTGGCACATTTCTTCGACATCATGATGCGGCGCAATCAGATCAGCCGCGCTCGTTTCGATCAGCTGCCGCCGGAGAAAAAGGTCCTTAGTCTTCTTGCGGCCATGGGCCGCAAGAAATCCGCCGGCGAACCATTGCTCTGCGCACAAGAGCGGCGGGTTTTCATAGAGGCATTCGAGGCGGGCGGTTTTACGGCGCCGATCAACTGGTACCGGAACTGGAGCCATAACTGGCGAAGCTACAGGCATCTGCCACAGCACATCGATGTTCCTACCCTGTTCATCGGCGCGAACGACGATGTCGTCGTTGCTTCGCGGCACATCGAGTCGATGAAGCCCCGAGTCAGCGACCTCGAAATTCACATGCTCGAAAATTGCGGCCATTGGACCCAGCAGGAACAACCCGAGCGGGTCAACGAACTGATGCTCGACTGGCTGGCGCGCCGCTACAAGGTATGAGCTGGAAAAGCGCGTCGGACTCCAGGTATTTCAGTGCAGCGTATCGGATACCGGTAAACCGCTCTCTTCGCCGAACATCGCGCGGTCGAAAACATTGACCAGGCTCGCCGTGCTCTGCGCGCCGACGACAAAAAGTCTGCGGTTGACCAGGAAATCGGGCACACCACTGACACCGCTCTGACGAACCTGCGCCTCCTGCGACAACACCAGCTGCCGCGAATTGTCGTTCTCCAGCATGCTCATCGTGTCGGATCTACGAATACCTTGCCGCGTTCCGATCTCGGACAGTACTTCGCGGTCGGCGATGTTCATGCCGTCCTCGAAGAACGCCTTCAATAGCTGCTCGGCCAGCGCCGAACTGTCCGCGCCACTCGTCTCCGCCAGCCACATCAATCGATGTGCATCCAACGTGTTCGGAATGCGCTGGATACGGTCGAAACGAAAACGAATGCCCTCGTCCAGCCCCTGCCGGGCAAGCTCCGCAAGTGCCGGCTGCAGTGCTTCCGGCTCGCCAAAGCGTTCGCGAAGGTAGTCGTTCAGTGCCATCCCGGCTGCCGGCATCGCCGGATTGAGCTGAAACGGAATCCAGTTGACGCTGCTCGGCCCGCGCACTGCGGACAGCGCATCGCCCAGACGACGTTTGCCGATGTAACACCATGGGCAGATGAGGTCTGCGATGACATCGACACGCAGCGTCTCTGCAGACTGATCTGCCGAAGCCATTGCGATTTTTCCGATGCTGGAACTGATCATGTGCGTTTGCTCGCGATTTCCTGCTTGTAGGCCGGCTTCAGAAATGTGGTCCGGGTTGCTAAATTCAAGCAGCTGGACGAAAACCCGCCAGCTTCAATCCTTGGACGTCCGCGACCACCACAAGTTTACTCCGCGCAAGCACCGATGCCGACCGGTATTCGTCACAAGAGGCTATTTTCCGGCTTTTAGCAGCAGATTTGCCCTGTTACGGCGCCGTTTCACGAATTTCGAAGACGAACCCGGTATCGGGCAAGGTACATTGGCGGCAAACGGATTGCGCAGCTCGTGCAATATTGACGGCCTGGACCCGGTCTATGTAACGGGACCTGAACGGAGACACCAGTGCTAATTCGCAAACCAGCAGTGATTCGGCCATCGGCAATCACGCCCAGAGAGACCTACTTCAATCGGCGAGAGTTGCTTCGTGCAGCGATGTTGGCAGGTGGCGCGGCCTTCGGCGGACCGGCACTTTCTGCGGCATTGCCGGACGGCAAACGGGCAAGACTTGACGACATCAAGTCCAGCCGCTTCAGCACCGATGAAGAGCTGAACAGCTACACCGACGTTACCACTTACAATAACTACTACGAGTTCGGCACGAGCAAGAGCGACCCGTTCCGGAACGCACAGGATTTCGAAGCCCGACCGTGGACGATCAGGGTTTCCGGGCATGCCGAAAAGACCGGCGTTTTCGACCTCGAGGACTTCATCAGGCCGTACGATCTGGAGGAACGCATTTACCGGCTGCGCTGCGTGGAGCGCTGGTCGATGGTCATTCCCTGGGTGGGTGTCTCGCTTGCCGAAATCGTCAAACGCCACCAGCCCTTGTCCAATGCGAAGTACGTACGCTTCGAGACGCTGCTGGATCCAAAACAGATGCCCGGCCAGCGATATCGGACCCTGGACTGGCCCTACGTCGAAGGGTTGACCATTGCGGAAGCGACCCATCCGCTCGCAATACTGGCGGTCGGTGTCTATGGCGAAGTACTGCCGAACCAGAACGGCGCACCGATTCGGCTGGTCGTGCCGTGGAAATATGGATTCAAGGGCATCAAGGGTATCGTCAGCATGGAATTCACGGAAAAGCGCCCAATCGGCAGCTGGGAACGTGCCGCGCCGAACGAGTACGGGTTCTATGCCAACGTCAATCCGAACGTTGATCACCCGCGTTGGAGCCAGGCTCGTGAACGGAGAATCGGCGCATCCGGCGGCACGGGGTTTCAGAGCCTCCTGGGCGCTTCGATGCAGGACACATTGATGTTCAATGGTTACGGCGAACAGGTCGCGCATCTCTACGACGGGCTCGATCTGCGCCGGAACTTTTGAGGCAAAGAGAGCAGTGGATGTGACCCGGCAAATCCGCATTGTCTGGAAGCCCGTTGTCTTCTTGTGCAGCCTGGTTCCGCTGGCCCTTATCCTTACGGATATCTATGGCATTGGCGGTTCGCTGGGCGCAAATCCGATAGAAGAAATCCAGGACAGACTTGGCAACTGGGGCTTGCGATTCATCATGATTGCGCTGGCCGTCACGCCAATTCGGCAATTGACAGGTCGCAACTGGATTGGTCAATTCCGCAGGATGCTCGGGCTTTTTGCGTTCTCTTACGTTTTCCTGCACTTCCTTTCCTGGCTGATACTGGACCAGGAAATGAAGTGGTCGGCGATTGCCGAAGACATTTTCGAGCGGCCGTTTATCACCATCGGTTTCGCTGCTCTGCTGATGCTGCTGATGATGGCCGCGACATCCACGGCGGCGGCAAGGCGCCGCCTGGGCCGCACATGGCAGAAGTTGCATAACTCCGTATACGCGGTCGCTATCCTGGGAGTCTGGCATTACTGGTGGCAAGTGAAAAAAGACGTCTCGGAACCGCTCTTATATGCGGCGCTGCTTTCTGTTCTTCTGGGCTACAGACTTTGGTACCGACGGAGGCGCCGTCTCGGGCAAAGAATCGCGTTAGAATCGTGACCGGATAATTCGGCCCGCCCGAAGCTCTCGCGAGGAACCGGGAATGAAATCGCTTGTCGCCCCCATCATCTGCGCCGTCGTATACGCCGTCGTTTTTTCCTGCGCCCAGGCAGAAGAAATCAGTATCGAAAATCGGGAACGGCTTACGAGGCAGGAAAAAAGCGGGCTGCGTCATTACGAACGCGGCAACTATGCCGAGGCCTTCGAAAGCCTGAGTGCGACTGCCGTACGGGGAATGAAGCGTTCCCAGTTCTACCTCGCGTACATGTTTTTCAAGGGCCAGCATGTCGAACAGTCGGTACTGCTTGGCATGGGATGGCTGGGCGTTGCCATCGAATCCGGCGAGCCGGAATGGATTGAACTTTACCAGTCCCTGTATCAGCGCATTCCGCCCGAACAGCATGCTTTAATCGACGCCAAAGTCGCGCAATACGTAGAGAAGTACGGCATGGTGACTCAGCATGTATCCTGTTCGCGCCGGCCCGCTGCCGGCTCACGTCGAATAGAAAGCCTGTGCGTCAAAGCGATTGACAAGTCCTACCCGATCCACCCGGTCGAAACGAGACCCAATCAGGGAGCGCCATGACATCATTTAGTGCAATTCGATATGCCGGGCTCATCGCCGTCATCGCGGCGATGCTTGCGTCCTGTGCGCCGGCAAGTCTCGGCAGCCCGCCAGCCAGCGAAAGAACGGAAAGGTGCCGGACGGGCGAAACGCTTGTTTGTCGTACCAAGGACCTCAGCCGGATCAATAAGGACGAAGAGCGCGAGTACGACTTCTGCACCTGCGAATCGCTGGAGCACGGCATTCCGTATTAGCGATTTCGCAGCAGCGCGATGCGGTCGCCTGCAATGCAGGCTCCTACAATTTTACTATCGGCACTGTAGGAGCCTGCATTGCAGGCGACCGCTCACAAAAAAAGCCCCAATTCGCCCGCATAGCTGTTCCTGCCCTGCTGATTGGTGCGAATTGATCTTTAGTGCTATGCATAAAAAAAGCCCCAGGCCGCCCACATATTCGCAAAATGCCCTTGCAGCCTGTTGCGGACTGACCTTTAGCGCCACCCATAAAAAAAGTCCCCAATTCGCCCGCGAAGTCCATTTGCCTGAGCGGACCGGTGCGAATTGATCTTTAGTGCTATGCATAAAAAAAGCCCGGCTTTTACACCGGGCTTCCTTTTTCTTGCGTGGACTTGCCTGACCTACATCATGCCGCCCATGCCACCCATGCCACTCATATCCGGCATTGCGGGTGCATCGTCTTTCGGCTTTTCTGCAACCATCGCTTCGGTTGTCAGCAACAGACCTGATACGGAAGCCGCATTCTGCAATGCGTAACGAGTCACTTTCGTCGGGTCCAGGATGCCCATCTCGATCATGTCACCGTATTCACCGGTAGCTGCGTTGTAACCATAGTTACCCTTGCCTTTCACAACGGCGTTCAGTACCACGCTCGGATCGCCGCCCGCATTCTTCACGATCTGGCGCAGTGGCTCTTCGCATGCACGACGCAGGATGTTGACGCCTACCTGCTGATCGTCGTTGTCGGCCTTTAGCTTGGCGATTGCGGCGACGGCCCGGATGAACGCGACACCACCACCTGCAACGACGCCTTCCTCGACAGCCGCTCGGGTTGCGTGCAGCGCGTCTTCGACGCGTGCTTTCTTCTCTTTCATCTCGATTTCAGTCGCGGCACCAACCTTGATGACGGCAACACCGCCGGACAGTTTTGCAACTCGCTCCTGCAGTTTTTCCTTGTCATAGTCAGAGCTCGATTCCTCGATCTCGGCATTGATCTGGTCGACACGTCCCTTGATTTCGGCGGCCTTGCCGGCGCCGTCGATAATGGTCGTGTTTTCCTTGGTAATCTGGATCTTCTTCGCTTCACCCAGATCTTCCAGCTTGGTCTTTTCCAGAGACAGGCCGACTTCCTCGGAAACCACCTGGCCACCGGTCAGAATCGCAATATCCTGCAGCATGGCCTTGCGGCGGTCGCCGAAACCCGGTGCCTTGACGGCCGCAACCTTGACGATACCGCGGATGTTGTTGACAACCAGCGTGGCCAGGGCCTCGCCTTCGACATCTTCGGCAACGATCAGCAACGGTCGGCCGGCTTTCGCCACGCCTTCCAGTACCGGCAGCATGTCGCGGATGTTGGAGATTTTCTTGTCGTACAACAGGACCAGCGGATTTTCGAGCTCAACACTCTGGCTCTGCTGGTTGTTGATGAAGTACGGAGAGAGGTAACCGCGGTCGAACTGCATGCCCTCGACAACGTCGAGTTCGTTCTCGAGACCGCTGCCTTCCTCAACCGTGATCACGCCTTCTTTGCCAACCTTCTGCATGGCATCGGAAATAAGGGCACCGATTTCAGTGTCGGAGTTGGCGGAGATGCTGCCAACCTGTGCAATAGCCTTCGCGTCTGCGCAGGGTTTCGACAGCTTCTTCAGCTCGGCAACGATCGCAATCGTCGCTCTGTCGATGCCGCGCTTCAGATCCATCGGGTTCATGCCGGCAGCAACCGACTTCAGGCCCTCGCGCAGAACCGCCTGCGCCAGAACCGTTGCCGTGGTCGTGCCGTCACCGGCGATGTCGGAGGTCTGGGAAGCGACTTCCTTGACCATCTGTGCGCCCATGTTCTCGAACTTGTCTTCGAGCTCGATCTCTTTGGCAACGGACACGCCGTCTTTCGTGACGGTCGGTGCACCGAAGCTCTTGTCGAGCACTACGTTGCGACCTTTGGGACCCAGGGTCACCTTTACCGCATTGGCCAGGATGTTTACGCCTGCAAACATCTTCTGGCGTGCGTCGTCGCTGAAACGAACTTCTTTAGCAGCCATTTTCAATTTCCTCTTTACTTAAACTTGATTGAACCAGGTGATTCCCGACTGATGGCTTTCGCAATCAGCCTTCGATAACGGCCATGATGTCGTCTTCTTTCATCACCAGCAGTTCCTCGCCATCGACCTTGACCTCGGTGCCGCTATACTTGCCGAACAGCACCTTGTCGCCGGCCTTGATGTCGAGAGCACGGATTTCACCGGATTCCAGGATCTTGCCATTGCCAACTGCAATGACCTTGCCCTTGATCGGTTTCTCGGTCGCCGCGTCCGGGATGACGATTCCACCCGGGGACGTGCGCTCTTCTTCCATGCGCTTTACGATGACTCGATCATGAAGCGGACGAATCTTCATCGATTGGTTCTCCTATAAACTATTGATTAATAACCGATTTTTTCGGTTTTCGCGGCGTATGCCTGTTAGCACTCGGCCGCAGTGAGTGCTAATCATAGGGCCGGCTTTGCAAAATTCAAGGGGTGGTCTGCTGGTCGCAGGACATTATCCCGCGGCCATCGAAACTGCGGGCTCGGTCAATGACAGCACGGCATCGCACCGGTATCCTTCCTGTCCGTTCCGAGTGCCTGCTTGACATAAGCAGTAACATTCAGACGGCGAAAGCGGTCCAAACACTCAGGCTCACGAAACCGACCACCCGATGATTCAATCCCCGCAGAGATTACCAACCAAGCTGCCCCTGTGGCCTGCAGCCACGTGGCTGGCCGGGCTGATTCTCGCGTTCGGGGCCGGCGCGCAACAGGAAGATTTCCTGAAGCCGCAGGACGCATTTCGCTATGCGCTGGCCGACACGGGAGACGCTTTCGAGATCGATTTCGTTATCGAGGAAGGTTACTACCTGTACAGGAGCAAGTTGTCCTTCGACAGCCTGACGCCGGGGATCGAGCTCGGGAATTACGAGCTTCCGGAGGGCCTGGCCCACGAGGACGAGTACTTCGGCGCACAGCAGGTGTATCGCCAGCGCTTTTTCGTTTCGATTCCCTATTCGGTCAGGGGCGGGCGCCCCGATAAGGCCAGTTTGCAGTTGCGACTGCAGGGCTGCGCCGATCTCGGCCTTTGTTATACGCCGCAAACCTGGAACGCCGATGTCCGACTGATAGAAAAAGCTGCTGCCACCAGCTCGGCTGCCCCCAAACCTTTTGGAACATTCGGCGGCGCGGCAGCAGACTTCCTGCCCGTAGACGAGGTTTTTATTCCCGCTGTCTCGGCGCTAGACGGCAACACGATCGAAGTTGCGATTCGCGTACTGCCGGGCTACTACCTGTATCGCGACAAGATCTCCGCCTCTACCGCCTCGGACAAAGTTCAACTCGGGCAGCTCGAATTGCCACCGGGTAAGAAAAAGTTCGATGAGTGGTTCGGCGAAATGGAAGTCTATCAGCAGGACGTTTTTGCCGTTCTGCCGCTGGCGAGAGCTACGCCCGAAGCAATGGACCTGGATCTCGACGTCGGCTACCAGGGCTGCGCCGATGGCGGTCTCTGCTATCCGCCGATCAGCAAGACCTTGCGGGTTTCGCTGCCGACAGCAACGGCTGTTTCTACATTGCAGTCTCCGCGCCCGGACACTCGCGGCGGCGCGCCAGTATCCGAACAGGCGCGAATGGCTGCAATCATTACCAACTCCCCAATGGCAACGGTTATTGCGTTGTTCTTCGGTTTCGGGCTGTTGCTGGCGTTTACGCCCTGTGTCCTGCCGATGGTGCCAATCCTGTCCGGCATCATTGCCGGCGAAGGCGACGACGTCAGTCCGATGCGCGGCTTTTCGCTGGCGTTCAGCTACGTCATGGGGATGGCACTGATTTACACGGCCGCCGGCGTCGCTGCGGCTGCGGTCGGCGTGCAGCTGCAGGCAATCTTCAATCAGCCCTGGATCCTGATCCTGTTTTCCGCTCTTTTTGTTGTGCTGGCTACAAGCATGTTCGGCGCATTCGATTTGCAAATGCCATCGGCAATACAAAGCCGCCTGGCGTCTGTCAGCGGTCGCCAGAAGAGCGGCACTTTCATCGGTGCCTTTGTCATGGGGGCCCTTTCCTCATTGATCGTTACCGCTTGTGTCGCACCGCCGCTGGTGGCGACCCTGACTGTCATAGGCCAGTCCGGTGACATGCTGCGCGGCGGCGCGGCGTTGTTCGCGCTCAGCCTGGGTATGGGCGCGCCCCTGCTGGTCGTCGGTGCGTCGGCCGGCAAACTGCTGCCGCATGCCGGGCCGTGGATGGTTGCGGTCAAGAACGCTTTCGGCTTCATGATGCTCGGCCTTGCGGTCTGGATGCTGTCGCGGATTTTGCCTGGCAGCGTAACGCTGGTGCTGTGGGCAATCCTGATATTCATGGGTGGTGTATTCCTCGGAGGGTTGACGACGCTGGACAGCCAGGCGACGGGCGTGCAGAAACTGGGCAAAGGGTTCGGGCTGCTGGCCGTAATTTATGGCGCCGTGCTGCTACTCGGCTCGCTGGCCGGCGGCCACAGCCTGTTACAACCGTTGCAGCGGCTCAGCGTCGGTGCGCAATCGGGCCCGGCAGAAGACCGGAAACTGGCTTTTCGACGAATCAAGTCCGTCGACGACCTGGACCGCGAGGTAGCGGCAGCCGCCGCAAATGGCAAGTCCGCCATGCTGGATTTCTACGCGGACTGGTGCGTATCCTGCATCGAGATGGAGGAATACACGTTCACCGATCCCGATGTACAGGCTGCGCTCTCGAATACCGTGTTGTTACAGGCGGATGTAACGGCCAATGACAAAACGGACCAGGTCCTGCTGCAGCGCTTCGGTGTCTTCGGTCCACCAACGATTATCTTTTTTGGCAGAGATGGCATTCAACGGCATGGCTACGAAGTGGTTGGATACATGAAAGCCGAAAACTTCGCCGAACACGTTCGAGCTGCAGTTGCCGAATCGAAAACCGTTACCGCCCAGCGATAATAAATCCGGAATTCATGAAAAAAGCCCTCTCCATTGCGCTGGTGATGATTGCAATCGCCGCTGCCGGGTACCTGCTGCAATATCACCTGGACAAGAGTGAGCTGTCGCCAGAGCCCAACGGTCAACTGGCCGACGGCATCATCGACTTCACGCTCCCGGATCTCGACGGCAATCCACGCGCTTTATCGGAATGGCGCGGTCGCGCCCTGCTGGTCAACTTCTGGGCGACCTGGTGCGCGCCGTGTCGCCGGGAAATTCCGCTGCTGAAAGAAACACAGGCCATGCAGGCCGACAACAAGTTGCAGGTGATCGGTATCGCGGTCGATTACCCGGAAGATGTCCTGGCGTATGCCGTGGACGCGCAATTCAACTACCCGATACTGATCGGCCAGGAAGACGCTATGGCAGCGGCCGAAGCCTCGGGAATCGAATTTATCGGCATGCCGTTCACGCTGGTGGTGGCTGCCGACGGACAGCTGATCAAGGCGCACATCGGCGAGATCGTCGCGGAGCATATAGAGCGCATCATCACCGTCATAGCCGGCCTGGATTCCGGTGAACTGGATCTGGACGCAGCGAAAAGCGCTCTTTCCGACCTGTAAAACCCTGCAATTGCCGCTATCGGGCCGTTTACGGCCGCTTTGAGACCGGCAACGTTGCTTTATTTGCCCCGAATGGGGTTACAATTGCGCCCATCGTCGGCTATCTGGCACAAAACTATAAAGCATGGCCAGTCTGTTGCTCATCAACGGCCCAAATCTGAACCTGCTGGGAAACCGCGAGCCGAAGGTCTATGGCCGGCAACGGCTCAGCGACATCGAGGACGGCCTGCGAAAACAGGCGCAACTGGCGGGCCACCAGTTGACCTGCTTCCAGAGCAACGCGGAACACGAGATCGTCAATCGCATTCAGCAGGCCGGGGCCGAGAAGACCGATTTCATCCTGCTGAATCCCGGAGCGTTCACCCACACCAGCATTGCGATGCGGGATGCACTTCTGGCCGTCGGCCTGCCATTCATCGAAATTCACCTCAGCAATACTTTCGCCCGCGAAGATTTTCGTCACAAGAGTTACTTCAGCGACATCGCCGCCGGCTGCCTGTTCGGGCTTGGCGCGCAAGGATATGAACTCGCCCTGCAAGCAGCCATCCGGCAATTGTCTTAAGGAAATCCCATGGATATACGAAAAGTTAAGAAACTGATTGAGTTGCTGGATGAATCCGGCATCGCCGAAATCGAGATCACCGAGGGCGAAGAATCGGTGCGCATCAGCCGGCATTCACCGTATGCGGCGCCTCCCATGCAAATGAGCATGGCGCCACAGCAGGTAATGGCGACGGCGCCGGCTGCGATGGCGTCCGCAGCGCCAATAGTCGCTGCAAGCGCGGAAGTCGACGATGACGGGCATCCGGTGAAAGCGCCCATGGTCGGCACCTTCTATACGTCGTCGACGCCGGGATCACCGCCCTTCGTCCAGGTGGGAGACCGGGTCAAGGAAGGCGACACACTTTGCATCATCGAAGCGATGAAGATGATGAACCAGATCGAGGCGGATTGCGGCGGCACCATCAAGTCCATTCGCGCGCAGAATGGCGACCCGGTCGAATACGGACAAACCCTGTTCGTCATCGACCAACGAACTCACGACTGAGCGGCCGGCGACCATGCTGGACAAAATAGTCATAGCCAATCGCGGCGAGATCGCGTTGCGCATCCTGCGCGCGTGCCGCGAAATGGGCATAAAAACGGTTGCCGTGCATTCCACTGCCGACAACAATCTCAAACACGTACTGCTCGCCGACGAGACGGTCTGCATAGGGCCGCCGCCGTCGGCGGACAGCTACCTGAACATGCCGGCGATAATCAGCGCCGCGGAAGTAACCGACGCGGTGGCAATACATCCCGGCTATGGATTCCTATCGGAAAACGCGGATTTTGCAGAGCGCGTCGAATCCAGCGGATTCGTTTTCATCGGTCCGCCGGCGGCAGCCATTCGCTTGATGGGCGACAAGGTCTCTGCAATCAAGACGATGAAAGAAGCTGGAGTTCCAACGGTGCCGGGTTCGGACGGACCGCTGGGGGACAACCCTGAGGAAAACCTCAGGATGGCGAGAAGCATCGGTTATCCGATCATCATCAAGGCCGCCGGCGGCGGCGGCGGCCGCGGTATGCGTGTCGTGCATGCCGAAGCATCGCTGGTCGGCGCCATCACCCTGACCCAGGCCGAAGCCCGCGCCGCGTTCGGCAACCCGGTCGTCTACATGGAAAAGTTCCTCGAGAAACCACGCCACATCGAGATCCAGGTACTGGCAGACAACCACGGCAATGCCGTGCACCTCGGCGAACGCGATTGTTCCATGCAGCGTCGCCACCAGAAAGTGATCGAGGAAGCACCGGCACCCGGCATCAGCGAAGAAGAGCGCAATCGTATCGGTTCCCGCTGTGTTCGGGCGTGCCTGGAGATGGGTTACCGAAGCGCGGGTACCTTCGAATTCCTCTACCAGGACAAGGAGTTCTATTTCATCGAAATGAATACCCGCGTGCAGGTAGAACACCCGGTAACCGAGATGATTACGGGTGTCGATATTGTCAGGGAACAGCTGCGCATCGCCAGTGGCGAGCGACTCAGCGTCAAGCAGGATGACATCAGGATCAGCGGGCACGCTATTGAATGCCGGATCAATGCCGAGGACCCGAAGACCTTCATGCCGTCACCCGGCATGGTGCAGCTGTGGCATGCGCCGGGCGGACCGGGTATTCGTGTCGAGAGCCACGTATACAGCGGATACAGGGTGCCGCCGTATTACGATTCCATGATCGGCAAGATCATCGCGCACGGCGACACACGGGCTACCGCAATTGCGAGAATGCGCAATGCGCTGTCGGAGATCGTTGTTGAAGGCATCAAAACGAATGTGCCCCTTCATCAGGAGATTCTGCAGCACTCGGCGTTTCAGGCCGGCAGCACCGATATTCACTACCTGGAAAAGCGATTGGGATTGTGACGGCAGTTCCGGAAAGCGGAATGAACTGGCAGCAATTTACGATGCGACTGGGCGCACTGCCGCCGGAGCGCGTTGAGGAAGTCTTTGAAAGACACGGCGCCTGTTCAGTGACACTCCGGGACGCTGGCGACGACCCGGTACTCGAACCGGCTCCAGGCGAAACACCGTTATGGTCCGACACGCTTATCACAGGCCTGTTCGACGCAGATATCGATCTGAACGGCCTGCACGATGATCTGTTGCGTACCTTCGAGCTGCAGGAACTGCCCGGCCAGCGAATAGAATCACTGGCAGACCGCGAGTGGGAACGCGAATGGCTGAAAGACTTCCGGCCTATGCTGTTCGGCAGGAATCTCTGGGTCTGTCCCGGCGAATTCAATGTAGATGCTGACCGTGCGGTCGTCGTCCGGCTCGATCCAGGCCTCGCATTCGGCACCGGGACGCATGCGACGACGGCACTGTGTCTCGAATGGCTCGATTCGACTGAGCTGCGCGGCAAGCGCATTCTCGACTACGGTTGCGGATCCGGCATCCTGTCGATCGCCGCGCTGCTCCTGGGCGCCGAATCGGCGGTCGCAATCGACATAGATCCGCAGGCGATAACCGCGACCCGGCAAAATGCTCTGCGCAACGGCGTCGCTGACAGGATTTCCACCACGATGAACGACGAAGATACCGGTGAGCCATTCGATGTCGTCGTTGCCAACGTTCTCGCGGGACCGCTCATGGAGAATGCGGCCCGGATAAGCGCGAAACTGAAGCCAAACGGCCTGCTTGCACTTTCCGGCATCCTGGCGCACCAGGCCGCTGCGGTTCAGCAGGTCTACATGGATTGGGTAGAATTCGAGCCCATACAGCGCGAGGAAGACTGGGTCCGCCTGACGGGCCGGAGAATCTGAAGTTCGCATGTACACGCAGTGTCCTGAATGCCAGACCGCATTTCGTGTTACCGCACGAGTGTTGCAGCAGGCAGCTGGAAAAGTGCGCTGCGGCGGTTGTGGCAGCGCGTTCAGCGCACTGGACTACCTTTCCGAGGACCCGCCTCCGGTCCGGGACGAATCCGCGGCACCGGATACCGAATCGCAGAGCAAGAAGTTGCTCGAAACCCTGGAACAGCTCGCCGGCCCCGAAAACGTTGTCATAGAAGATACCGGCGTCGAGTGGCAGGTCCTTGACGAGGATGCGGATGACAATGATGCCGGCGGACAGAACGACACAGGCAGCCTGCGCTGGATGCTGGAGGGGGTCGATGAGGCCGACGAGGACGCCGCAGCGCTGCCGGAAATTGTCGACGAAGTTCCCCTCGCGCATTCCGCGGACGACAAGGACGCCGGTGTCATGCGATTCGATGACAATACGCCGCTGCCGGATGACTTCGACGACATCGTCACGGAATCGCCGCCGTCCCCGCAACGTCGCAGCGACGACAGAATAGAACAGGAAGCCCGACATTTTGACGAAATGCAGATCGACCTGGCGCTGGGCGAACCCGACGAGTGGGTCGATCTGCTCGACGAGGTGGAGGACGAAGCATCGAGATCGGATTCGGGTATTCCAATTGAAGTTGAAGAAGAGCTTGCTGCGATACACAGTGAGCTGACATCGCGACCCGGCCGATCGACGGCAGCGCCGAGACCCTCGACAAACGACAACGAACCTGACGACGTGGAATCGCAGTTCGATAGCCAGGCGGAGGCGCTCGGGCTCGACGTGACCGGCTCCCGCGGTAAACCTGCCTTTGCCGAGGACATCGAGGCAGATGTGCCCGACGGAACGCTGCGGGAGGAGATCGGGGAAACCGGCGAAGGTCTTGCACTGTCCGGAGACGAAGGCGAAGAAGCCGACCGGGAACCGACTTCCGGTACGCGCGCGCGCGATCTTGAATCGACAGGCGATTTCGAAGATCAGATAGAAGCGGCCAGGGCAGCACTGGCGGGCGAAGAGATGGATGATACGGAAGGCGACGATTCCGAAACCGGTGAGTATCCCTTGTCGCTGGCGAGTGATGCCGAAATTTCCGATAGCGATGACGACGTCGAGTTCCTCGATGACGATGACGACATCGCCGAACGGGTTCTCCGCGGTGAACTGCAGGCGGCAGAGGATTCCTCCGACGATCTGCATGCAGAATCATCCGCCGAAGCCGAAGGTCAGCCGGACGTCATGGGAAAGCCAGATGTTCCGTTACCGCCCAAAAAATCTCGCTATCCGGATTACCTGTTCGACGAAAACGCCGAGAACGTCGAGACAATCATAATGGAGGGTGAGTTCGTTCACGGCTCGCTCCGAGACGAACTGGTTGAATCGCAAAACAAAGCCAGCAACTTCGATGAAGCCGCATTTCTTGCAGACACCTATTCGCTCAACCGGAAAAAGATCCGCGGCGGCAGACGCAAGACCGACCCACCCGGATTCGGCATCATTGCAGGCGCAATCGTTCTCGCTTTGCTGCTTGCGGGCCAGGTTATGCACAACTACCGGCAGATGCTCTCGACCGTCGGTGCATTCAACCAGACCATCGCGCCGATTTACCGCATGCTGGGACAGCCGATCATTCCCGAGTGGGACATCAAGGGCTGGCAATTCCAGGCAACCAATGGCTCGACCAGCGACGATGGAAAGTTACTGACGATCTTTTCGACGATTGCGAATCGATCCACACAAGCGCTGCCCTACCCATTGGTCCACGTTTCACTGACGGACCGCTGGGAAGAAATCATTGGCAGTCGGGTGCTGGAACCCAATGAGTACCTGGCCGGCGATCTGGATCCCAGCACACCGGTCGCGGCCGGAGACAAGTTTACGGCCGTCATCAGCATCAGCTCGCCGTCGGCCGATGCCACGGGCTTCAAGTTAAACGTCTGCTATCGGGTTGGCCCGGGCCAGGTGCGTTGCGCCACGGAAGATTTCAAGGAATAGCTGCTCTTCCGTTAGAATGCCGCATTGACCGCAGCGGTCTTTATCCCTGTCCGATCGCAACATGCAAATTGGCTCATTCAACATTAGCAGCGCCTTTGTGCTGGCGCCGATGGCGGGCATCACCGATGCCCCGTTCCGTCGCCTGTGCCACCGCTTCGGCGCCGGCATGACCACCTCCGAGATGACCACGGCCGACATCAGCCTCTGGCACACCGAGAAATCCCGCCGGCGCCTCGATCTCGATCTGGATGTCGAGCCGGTCGTCGTGCAGATCGCCGGCTCGTCGCCGGATCAGATGGCACTGGCGGCCAGACTCTGCCAGCAGCGTGGCGCGCAGATCATCGATATCAACATGGGCTGCCCGGTAAAAAAGGTATGCAACCGGCTGGCCGGGTCCGCGCTGCTGCAGGACGAAAATCTTGTTGGACACATTCTAGATGCGGTCGTGGCATCCGTAACGGTACCGGTCACACTGAAGATACGTACCGGCTGGGACGCGCAAAACCGCAACGGCGTTCGCATTGCGAAAATAGCGGAGAACTGCGGTGTGCAGGCGCTTGCAGTGCATGGCCGTACGCGCGCATGTCGATTCCGCGGTGCAGCGGAGTATGAAACGATTGCCGAGATCAAATCGGAGGTCGATATACCTGTTATTGCAAACGGTGATATCACCACTTTGCAGAAGTCATGTGAGGTTTTGCGCCTAAGCGGAGCCGATGCAGCTATGATCGGACGCGGCGCACAAGGTCGTCCCTGGTTCTTTCGTGAGTTGAATCATTACCTTGAAACAGGCGACGTTATTTCGCCGCTAGAAAATAATAAAGTCCGTGATATCATGCTCGACCACCTTAGCGACCTGTACCAGTTTTATGGGGATACAACTGGCGTTCGGGTGGCACGCAAGCACCTCACCTGGTATTGCGCGGGTCTGAAAAACTCAGACCTGTTTCGCTCGCAGGTGGTGCGCGTCAACAGCGCTTCCGAGCAGGTTTGCCTTACGCAGGACTTTTTTGCACAGCAGGACGAAAGCGTGTTGCTCGCTGCTTAGGAAAGGCAGGATAAAGATTGGAATAGTTTGTCGTATTCGGAATACCGTAAATAGTGGCTATGCAGAACTACAAGAAGCACAAAGAATTGAAAAACCTGAAGAATGACAAGCCACTGAGAAAGCACACGGAAGAGGCTTTGCGCAGCTATTTTGCCAGCCTGAATGGCGACCGGCCCGGAGACCTGTACGATCTCGTGCTCGGTGAGGTGGAACAGCCGCTCTTCAAGGCTGTTATGGACTACACCCAGGGCAATCAAAGCCAGGCTGCCGGTATTCTTGGCATCAATCGCGGTACTTTGCGTAAGAAACTAAAGACCTATTCACTGATTCAATCCTGATTCAAGAAGGCATTGCATGTTCACAGTTCGCCGTGCGCTTATCAGTGTTTCTGATAAGCGTGGACTGATTCCATTCGCCAAAGGCCTGGCGAAGCTCGGGATCGAGATCCTTTCAACCGGCGGCACCTGCCGGCAACTCAACGAAGCCGGCATCAAAGCCATCGAAGTTTCGTCGAAGACCGGCTTTCCGGAAATCATGGGCGGCCGCGTCAAGACCCTGCACCCGGTCATACACGGCGGTCTGCTCGGACGACGCGGCATAGATGAAAAAATAATGCAGGAGCACGGCATCGAACCGATCGATCTGCTCGCCGTCAATCTGTATCCATTCGAGGAGACTGTCAGCCGGCAGGATTCCACGATAGACGATGCAATCGAGAATATCGATATCGGCGGCCCGGCAATGATAAGGGCGGCATCCAAAAACCACGCGGGCGTTGCTGTCGTCGTGGACCCGGACGAATACGACGGAATTCTCGTTGCCATCCGCGAGCACAGTCTGGACCTCGAGGCTCGTCGCAAGCTCGCTGCCAAGGCCTTTGCACACACAGCGAGTTATGACACGGCCATTACCCGTTACCTGTCAGACCCATCGGGCGATACCTTGCTGGGCGATCGATTTCTCTACTCCGGCGGTCGCATCAGCAAATTGCGTTACGGCGAGAACCCGCACCAGGATGCGGCGTTTTATCGAGACCAGACTCCGGTCAGCGGATCGCTGGCCACCGCCAGGCAGCTGCAGGGCAAGGAACTCTCATACAACAACATCGCCGACAGCGATGCTGCGCTCGAGTGCGTGAAACAGTTTGACGAGCCCGCATGCGTGATCGTCAAGCACGCGAATCCCTGTGGCGTCGCGATAGACGAGAACATCGCCGAAGCCTATGAACGCGCATTCAGCACCGATCCGACCTCGGCATTTGGCGGTATCATCGCCTTCAATCGACCATTGGACGCATCAACCGCGAAAAACATCATCGACAAGCAATTCGTCGAAGTCATCATTGCTCCGGAGATCGAAGGTGATGCTGTGCCGATTCTGGCAACCAGAGCCAACGTGCGTGTTCTGCGAACCGGAGACTGGCAAGGCATCAAACCTGCCGGGTTCGACTTCAAAAAAGTGTCGGGCGGTCTGTTGGTCCAAACCAGTGACGATGGCGAAATTCTGCAGCAGCAATTGAAAGTCGTTACAGCGCGGTCACCGTCCGAAGCGGAGATGCGCGATTTGCTGTTTGCCTGGAAGGTTGCGAAATTCGTCAAATCGAATGCCATCGTCTTTTGCCGTGAGCGCATGACAATCGGTGTCGGCGCCGGACAAATGAGTCGCGTCTACAGCACCCGAATCGCGGCCATCAAAGCCGCGGACGAGGGACTGCAGGTTGCAGGGTCGTCAATGGCGTCCGACGCGTTTTTTCCGTTTCGCGACGGCATCGACAGCGCCGCCGAACACGGCGTAGCGGCGATAATCCAGCCGGGCGGTTCGATGCGGGACGACGAAGTGATCGCTGCCGCGAACGAACACGGCATTGCAATGGTGTTCACCGGCATGAGGCATTTTCGGCACTGAACCTGGTCGGCGATGGCCGCGCGAAAACCTTCAGAAAGGTTCTGCATATGAATGTACTTATCGTTGGCAGTGGAGGGCGCGAACATGCGCTGGCCTGGAAGTGTGCGCAATCGCCACTGGTCAGCGAAGTGATTGTTGCCCCCGGCAATGCCGGAACCGCACTCGAACCCGGCGTGCGCAATGCCGCTGTTGCCGCCGAAGATATCGACGCACTGATCGACCTCGCTGGCAGCGAATCAGTTGGGCTGACCATCGTCGGACCGGAAGTGCCGCTGGTTGCGGGTATCGTCGATCGATTCGAGTCACTCGGAATGCCGTGTTTCGGACCGCTTGCGAGCGCTGCTCGTCTCGAGGGCTCGAAAGCGTTCACCAAGGAGTTTCTGAAACGCCATGGTATCCCGACCGCTGGCTACGAGACATTCACGGAAGCCGGTCCGGCAGTCGACTACATTCGTCGTCATGGCGCGCCAATCGTGATCAAAGCAGACGGCCTTGCGGCGGGTAAAGGCGTCGTTGTTGCGATGACTGTCGATGAAGCCGAGCGCGCTGCAAGGGACATGCTGACCGCCGGTCGGTTCGGAGACGCCGGTGCAAAAATCGTGATCGAGGATTACCTTGACGGCGAGGAAGCAAGCTTCATCGTGATCACCGACGGTGTTCATGTGCTGCCGATGGCGAGTTCGCAGGACCACAAGGCGAGAGATGACGACGACAGGGGTCCGAACACCGGCGGCATGGGCGCTTATTCGCCGGCACCGGTTGTGAGCTCTGCCATGCAGGAACGCATTTTGAAACACATCATTTATCCGACCCTGGAAGGGCTGCGCGCGGACGGCATTCGCTACAGCGGATTTCTCTACGCCGGCCTGATGATCACCACGGACGGCATGCCGAAAGTCATCGAGTTCAACTGCCGCATGGGCGATCCGGAGACGCAACCCATCATGGCCAGGCTGCGCTCGGACCTGGTGGAACTGTGCCAGGCGACACTGCAAGGACGGCTCGGCGAACAATCCATCGAGTGGGACCCGCGTGCGTCGCTTGGCATCGTAATGGCGGCCGGCGGCTACCCCGAGAAATACCGCCGCGGCGATGCGATCAGCGGATTGCCGAAGCATGACAACGATGGCAGCAAGGTTTTTCATGCCGGCACCGCGCTCGCTGAAAACGGAGTTGTCACCGCTGGCGGCCGCGTGTTGTGCGTGGTCGGGCTCGGCCAAACCGTTGCCGAGGCGCGGGACAGGGCTTATGACGAGGCTGGCCGCATTCGATGGTCGGATGTGTATTACCGCAAGGACATCGGGCATCGTGCGATCGGCCGGGACCCGAACTGACACTGGCATGCTGAATCCTGAACAGGCTTTTGCCGAGATCTGCAAGGCGCTGCCGGAATTCACGGCGGAGCCTATCCCTCTTGGCGATGCCTGCGACCGGGTGCTGCGACAGAAAATCATTGCCGAACGGGATCAACCACCCTTTGATCGCGTAACCATGGACGGCATCGCTGTGCTGTACTCGGCGCTCGAGAGCGGCATACGAAAGTTTCGGATTCAGGGCACGCAACACGCGGGCGATTCCGTGCAAACACTCTCGGACAAGGGGAGCTGCATTGAGATCATGACCGGTGCGGTATTGCCTCATGGCACCGATTGCGTGATACCGGTCGAACGAATCACGGTTACCGGTCGCGAAGCGCGCATCGAAAAAGACTACGTGGCGACGCGCGGCCAGTTCGTTCACCCGCAGGGCTCCGATCATCCGGCCGGACAGGTCCTGTTGCGTCCGGGCGCGGCAATCTCGCCGATGGATATTGCAATTATCGCGTCGGCGGGTCTGCAGGAGGTCAGCGTCAGCACCCTGCCCGTCATTCGCGTGATCTCGACCGGTAACGAGCTGGTGCCCGCCGGCTTGCCCATCGAGCCACACCAGGTTCGTCTTTCGAATGGGCCGGCCCTGCTTGCGATGCTCGGTCGGCAGGGATTTCGCAATTGCGAGCACGACCACATCGTTGACGAGCCGAAACTGCTTCGCGACAAAGTGGCACGACATCTCGATGACGCCTCGGTGCTCGTTCTGAGTGGCGGTGTTTCCATGGGCAAAGCCGATTTCGTCCCCGCTGTGCTTGAGGAACTCGGCGTACGCGTTGTCTTTCACAAGATCAGTCAGCGGCCGGGCAAACCGATGTGGTTCGGCGTCGGGCCACGGGGCCAGATGGTGTTCGCGCTACCGGGAAACCCGGTGTCGACCCTGGTGTGCTGCCGGCAGTACGTGCTGCCTGCGCTTTATCTCGCCAGCGGGCGCGCGAAATCCGCACCTATGCACGCTGTACTCGGCGAAGACTTCGTCTTCGACGCGAATCTCACCTGCTTCCTTCCGGTCCGGACCGTGAGTCGCGAGGACGGGATCGTCGTCGCGCATCCGGTTCCCACCAACACATCGGGTGACTTCACCGCGCTCAGTGGCACCGAAGGCTATGTCGAACTCGATGCCGATCGCGCGCATTTTCCGGCAGGCTTAAGCGTGCCCCTGCACCTCTGGAGCAAGCCCTGACTCGGTCGCCTTAATCCCGTCGTTCGCAACGGGGCGTTGTAACCGCTAATATCGCGCGCCAGTTCAGCAAATACCCGGGAAGACAGCATATGCAAGCCACAGGACGTTTTTACGCAGCCAGAGCACTGCTTTTCATAATATTCCTGGCCGCCGGAAACGCTTTTGCCGCGACGGCAGACAGAGTAATCCAGAGTGCCTGGCTCAGCGATCGATTGCCGGGCGACGCGCTTGCCTATCAGCGTATTCCGCATCCGCTCGGGTTGCTTGCTACGCCGAAAGGAAATGCGCTGGATTCGGCGCTTCGAAGTGAAAAAAATGCAGACAACGTTCGAAGGATTCACAAAGGCTTTATTGACAACGTCCTGCCGTCCCTGCCCGATCTGAACGATCCCCGCAGTCGTTTCTTGCTCGAGCACCTGGAGTCGCCATTGGAAATGGCGGTGTTTGCTGCACCCGCTCCGTCGGTCCTGCTCGCCATGCATGTCGGACTGGACTCGACACGGGCTTTTGAAGCAGCCGTCTCCGGGTTCGCCGCCAGCGAGCCGCCCCTGGTGCTGGCCGCACCGCTGGATGCTCAGGGCGTTGGTCAACTCAACGGGCTGCCGGCACCCGCATTCCTGCAGTTCAATGCGAACTCCGGCCTGCTGCTGATCCAGGTGGGTCCCGCGGTTACCGCGGAGTCATTCGGCACATTGCTGACATCTCTTGCGCCCGGGTCGAACGACCGCATGCGGCCGGTGGAGCAGCAGCTCGACCAGAGCGGCCAGGGGTGGTTTCTGTGGATCGACGCTGAACGCACATTGCCTGTTGCCCAGATGTTCATGCCACCGGAGAACCTCGCGCAATTGCAGGCATCCGGTCTGGACAAAGTACGTACCGCCGGCCTCGGCTGGGGTGTCGCCGACAGCAAGGGCCGCCTGGGCATCGTGCTCGACGTTGCGCCCGAAGGAAATCGCCAGTACCTGCCGTTTGTTTCCAACCAGCTGAACCTGACATCGGTTGGCGAACCGGATGCGATCGGATTGTTGTCGCTGCCGACCGCGGAAGAGCTTGCGCGCATCGAATCACTGGTTCTCGAATCGATGGATCAGGACGACCGCGACGATTGGGCCGAGCTCAAGGAAAAACTGGAGCAGGAAATCGGCGTAAGCATCGAGGAAATATTCGGCGCACTGGGCCCGGAACTTGTCGCCGTTATCGATTCGGTGGGCGACTATGGCGCGATTCGCCTGCGCAACAAACCGTTGTTCGACAAGTTGATCGAGGCCCTCTCCAACTCGAGTGGAATTGCACCCGACAGTCATCGCGCGCACGGCAAGACCTTTTATCACTGGAGCCTTCCGGGCGATCTCGCAACCATGGACAGCGAGGCAATGGAGCAGATCGGTCCTGCCGCGCAATTGATGATGCGCCAGCGCGAACACATCTATTGGGTTCAGGATGGCGACTTCCTCTACGTTGCCAGTGTGCCGCAGCCCCTGATGGATCGCATGGCCAAAGGTGGCGACACCAGGATCGACCAATGGTTGCTGAGAAAGCAGCACATCGATGCATCGAGTTCGGTCCTGATGCTCGCAGGCACCAGCCGCAAATTGCCGATGCGGCTCTATCACTTGTACATAGAGATACTGCAATTTCTGGCCGACATCAGCGAGGCGGAAATCGATGTCTGGGATTTGCCGACGGCCAGGCAACTTTCTCTTGCGACAGAAGGCGTCGTCGGATTCTCGCTGAACCTCGGTAATCCCTACGTATCGATAGGCATGGTATTCGAGAACAATCCGGCCGAAGCGCTTTTCAGTGGCAGCGCCGGGACGATAGTTGCGCTGGGTGTGGTCGCAGCCATTGCCATTCCCGCCTATCAGGACTACACGATTCGCGCACACGTGACCGAAGGTTACAACCTCGCGAGCCAGGTGCAGTTTGCGGTCGAGGAATACCATTCGCAGGGCGGCGAATTCCCGCCACCATCGATTGCGGCAAAAATAGGCAATGACGTTTCAGGAAAGTACACGAAGTCCGTCAGTGTCATGGCGGGCACCGGCGTCATCGTCGTAACGTTTTTTGACGACGCCGTACCTGACGGGGGCCAGTTGTTTTTCGAACCCTACGTGCTGGACGGCGAAATCAGTGAGTGGATTTGCAGTGGCACGCTGGATCCGAAGCTCATGCCGGAGGCATGTCGTTACAACGAGGTGCCCGAGGAAGTCCACGGCGGCGCATAGCTGCAGGAGAGCGCTTCAGGTGGTGGCAAAGGCCCGGCGGCAAGGCCGGGCCGACAAATCTCAGCGCTTCATTGCTTCGAAGAATTCGACGTTTGTCTTTGTATCCTGAAGCTTGTTCAGCAGGAATTCGATTGCGGCCAGCTCGTCCATTGGATGAAGCACTTTTCGCAGCACCCACATCTTCTGCAGTTCGTCGGGCTGGGTAAGCAACTCTTCCTTTCGCGTGCCGGACCGATTGATGTTGATGGCCGGGAATACGCGCTTCTCGGAAATACGGCGATCCAGGTGAATCTCCATGTTACCGGTGCCCTTGAATTCCTCGTAAATGACTTCGTCCATCTTCGAACCCGTGTCCACCAGTGCCGTGGCAAGAATGGTCAGGCTGCCGCCTTCCTCGATATTTCTTGCCGCACCGAAGAAGCGCTTCGGCCGGTGTAAGGCATTGGCATCGACGCCGCCGGTCAATACCTTGCCTGACGATGGCACAACCGTATTGTAGGCGCGGGCCAGTCGCGTGATCGAATCGAGCAGGATGACGACGTCGCGCTTGTGCTCGGTCAGTCGCTTCGCTTTCTCGATGACCATTTCAGCAACCTGCACGTGGCGGCTCGCCGGTTCGTCGAAGGTCGACGAAACAACCTCGCCGCGAACGGTCCGCGCCATTTCGGTGACCTCTTCCGGACGCTCGTCGATCAGCAACACGATCAGGTCCACATCGGGATTGTTCGCAGAAATCGACGATGCGATGTTCTGCAGCAGCATCGTCTTACCGGCCTTCGGTGGCGATACGATCAGGCCACGCTGGCCCTTACCGATAGGTGCAACCATGTCGATAATTCGTGCAGTCAGATCTTCTGTGCTGCCATTGCCCTGCTCGAGCTTGAGTCGATCGCGCGGGAACAGTGGCGTCAGGTTTTCGAAAAGCACCTTGCTCCGGGCATTTTCCGGTGCATCGTGGTTGATCTGTCCGACCTTGAGCAATGCAAAATAGCGCTCGCCATCTTTGGGCGGTCGGATCAGGCCGGACACGGTGTCGCCAGTGCGCAGATTGAAACGGCGAATCTGGCTCGGGCTGACGTAAATATCGTCCGGGCCGGCAAGATAGGAGCTGTCACCCGATCGCAGAAAGCCGAAGCCATCCTGCAGAATTTCGAGAACTCCGTCGCCGTAAATGTCTTCGCCATTTTGCGCGCTGGCTTTGAGAATCGAGAAAATGATGTCCTGTTTTCTGGAGCGCGCGAGGCTGTCCAGTCCGAGGGATTCACCAAGCTCCACAAGCGCAGCTGCCGGCCGGGTCTTCAACTCGGTCAGGTTCATCGCATCCTTGCTGAGTTCCAGCTGATCTGCCGGTATGACCTCGAGATTGTCACCGTCATCCGGGTAAACCTCGACAGGATTGCGCCTTCGTCGACGACGATTTCCGCCCTGGCCGTTGGAGTTTTTTTGCTTAGTCGACTGCTTCGGCCGGCTTCTGGTTTGATTACCCAAGTATCCCCTCACAGATTTTTTTCCAAGAACTCGGTTAGTTGAGATTTAGACATCGCCCCAAGCTTTTGCGCCTGCACTGTGCCGTTCTTGAATAGCATGAGTGTAGGTATGCTTCGGATGCCGAATTTCGCCGGGGCGTTCGGATTTTCGTCGATATTCAATTTCGCTATGGTCAACCGGTCTGCGTACTGCTCGGCGACCTCGTCCAGGAGCGGCGCTATCATCTTGCACGGGCCGCACCATTCGGCCCAGAAATCCAGCAGTACTGCTTTGTCAGACTTCAGAACATCCGCATCGAAACGGCTGTCGTTCGTGTGCACGATCTTGTCGCTCACTGGCTAGTACCTCCAGTCTGTATTGAGTTTCCGGTTGACGTTGAAAATGCTCGTTCGGGTCTTTTTGAGACAGATCGAACATTACGAAATGGATGACGCTGCCAATTCAATCAGGCAATATGTCGCAGCTTTATCGCGGCTTCTCTTGGGGTTCGATGATGGCGAATCTGCAAAGGTGCGACGGTTGTCGCGTCGATGTTGACCAATTGGAACCCTTCGCGAAGCATTTTGCAAGCCCCTGATCCACATTTTCTTATCGGAATTCAATGACTGATAACCATCTGAGCGACCTCAGATTCGATACGCTGAATCTGCACGAAAGCCTGCGCGCCGGTATTCGTGACGCCGGCTTCGAGTTCTGCACACCCATTCAGGCCAGCACCCTGCCCATTGCGCTGGAGCAAAAGGACGTTGCCGGCCAGGCGCAGACCGGGACCGGAAAGACCGCCGCATTCCTGATCGCCGCATACCAGCGCCTGTTGACCAAGGCGCCGCAAGCCGTCGATGCGGACCAGCAAAAGCAGCCGAGGATATTCATCCTGGCGCCAACCCGTGAGCTGGCGGTCCAGATCGCCAATGATGCCGAGGTGCTGGGAAAGCACACCGGGCTTACGGTTGCCCTGGCCTATGGTGGCACCGGATACGAACAGCAACGCCGCCAGATCGAGGGTGGAATCGACGTCCTGATCGGCACACCGGGACGGATAATCGACTATTTCAAGCAGGGCGTATTCAAGCTGGACAAAGTCGAAGTGGCCATTCTCGATGAGGCCGATCGCATGTTCGATCTCGGATTCATCAAGGACATACGCTACCTGCTGCGCCGCCTCCCACCACCGGACAAGCGACTCAATATGCTGTTCTCGGCCACGCTATCTCTCAAGGTGATGGAGCTCGCTTACGAACACATGAACGAGCCCGAACTCATCCAGATCGAGCCGGACAAAATTACTGCCGATCGAGTGCGTCAGGCGATATTTTTCCCGTCCAACCGGGAAAAGATACCTTTGCTTGTGGGTCTTATCCGCGAGATGGGCGAGGGTCGCATCATGGTGTTCGTCAATACCAAACGCGAAGCGGATCGCGTGCAGGCCTACTTGCAGGGCAACGGAATCAACGCCGAGGCCATCTCCGGCGACGTGCCACAATCGAAGCGCTCGAGTCTGCTGAAGAGGTTTCTTAGTGGCGAATTGCAGGTTTTGATCGGCACCGACGTGGCGTCACGCGGACTGCACGTGCCGGACGTGCACTACGTCATCAACTACGATCTGCCGCAGGACTCCGAGGACTATGTTCACCGAATCGGCCGTACGGCGCGTGCCGGTGCGTCGGGCGACGCGATCAGCTTCGGCTGCGAAACCTATGCCATCTCCCTGCCGGACATCGAGGACTACATCGGCCACAAAATTCCCGTTGCGACGTTCGATGCAAGCATCCTGCCGGAACTGAAGCGACCGGCGCCGCGCGAAAAGCGCGCACGAAGCGGGGGCCCTTCGAGGAAACCACGGTCCGGCGACCGGCCGAAGCGCTCGCGCCCGAGAAGGCCGAAGAAAGCCTGACGACAGCAGGCTCAGGATTTCTGATCGCGGCTCAGCAAATCGGCAACCGACTCCACTCCGGCGAATCCGGGGTCCTGCCGCGATGACCGCGTAGTATCCGGCCTGGTGACGTGAACCAGCAGTCCGACGCCGTACGTCGCAGCGCTTTTCAGTACCGGTACCGTGTCGTCTACGAACAGCGTGCGCTTCGCGTCAAAACCCTCCGTTGCCTGCAGCGCATGCCAGAACGACTGATCTTCCTTCGCGTATCCGAATTCATGCGCCGAATAGATAGCATCGAAAAAGTCGGCGACACCGGTCACTTCCGTTTTCAGTGCCAGCGTATCCGGATGCGAATTGGTGACCAGCAGCAAGCGCGTGGTCGTTTTTGATACTGCGTCGAGGAACTGCCTTGCACCGGGAAGGAATCCGATGCGGTGATTGACGTTGCGATGAATTGCCAGAATATCCAGGCCGAGCCTCTCGCTCCAGTGATCCAGGCAATACCAGTCGAGCTTTCCCTGCATACTGCGAAACTGACCGAACAACTCTGCCCGGGCCTCATCGGGCGCAATGCCATGCAACCTTGCAAACTCGCCCGGAATCAACTCCTTCCATACATAATTATCAAATGCCAGATCGAGCACGGTTCCGTCCATGTCGAGCATCAAGGTGTCGCACTCTGCGAGTGCTGTTCCCGGGTCAGTCATTCAACATATCCTACTGGTGGTCCGCCGTATCGTTTCGCAATGCGCAAAATACTTTATACTCCGCAACCCGCATTGATTGGCAAACTGGATAATTGCACATGGAAATCAAGAATCTCATCGATCCGGTTGTCGCATTGTCGATCGAAGCGGGCAAGGCCATCCTGGCCGTATACGATACCGATTTCGACGTCGAGAAAAAGGCCGACAAATCGCCGCTGACCAAGGCCGATATGGCTTCCAACCGCTGTATTTTGCGCGGACTTGCCGCACTGACGCCGGAAGTGCCGATCATTACAGAAGAAGCAGGATTGCCGGATTTCGAAAAGCGGCGCAGCTGGAGTTGCTATTGGCTGATTGACCCGCTGGACGGCACCAAGGAATTCGTCAATCGAAACGGAGAATTTACTGTCAACGTGGCCCTGATCGAAAACGGCCGGCCGGTTTTCGGCGTTGTGCACGTTCCGGTAAGCGGCAAGACCTATGTCGGTTGCAATGGATACGGGGCGGACGTTCGCATGCCCGGCCGACCGCCAAGATCGATCAGCGTCTCGGCCAGCAGTGCGGTGCCTGCGCGAGTAGTTGGCAGCCGTTCCCATCGGGGCAGCAGTCTCGACAATTTCCTCGATTCGCTTGGAGAATACGAAATGCACCCGATGGGCAGTTCATTAAAATTCTGTGTAATTGCCGAGGGCCTGGCCGACGTTTACCCACGTCTCGGCCCGACCTCGGAATGGGACACGGCGGCAGCGCAGGCCGTCGTCGAACAGGCCGGCGGCAAGGTTGTGACATTGGATGGCAAGCCACTGATGTATAACACAAAAAGTGATATTCTGAACCCCCATTTCCTGGTCGTCGGGCCGCAGGACAATGACTGGTTGGGCATGCTGGTCGCGAGCTAACCGCACAGTCTCTGTTTCCAACGATAAACTGGGATAGGATTCGCGAACATGGACAGGGGAAATTCTGCTACAGACCTATGAGCGACAAAGTCGATACAGAATCCTTCAAGGAGTTTGCAAAACTCCGGGAACTGCGTGTCACGCACCGGGATCTCGACTACCTGATCGACAAGCTTTCACACGATCCCATGGTCGACCAGCTGCGCATCCGGCGCCTCAAGAAAAGACGATTGATTCTCAAAGACATGATCACGCGCATGGAAAGCGCGCTGATTCCTGACATGGATGCCTGAGCAGCCATTGACCGACTGCTCTTGCGGGGCCCGATTTCCTGATGGACGAGAAAAAGCATTCTTCGCGCCGGCGCTTCCTGCACGACGCGCTGCGATTCGCCACGGCGGCCGGTATTGGCACGTCTTTGCCGTTGCCGGCCTGGGCGCGAACCGCTCGCCCGGACGCGCAAGCGCCGACTGCCTCGACCTACGACCTCGCGATAGGCCATACACCCGTCACCATCGGCGGCCGACAAGCCGTCGCAACCGGCATCAACGGCACGGTGCCGGGGCCGCTTCTGCGCATGCGCGAGGGCGAGCGGATCGCACTGAACGTGCGCAACGACCTGCATCACGACAGTTCTATTCACTGGCACGGCCTGATCCTGCCGTACATCATGGACGGCGTGCCGGGCATCAGCTTCGACGGCATAAAGCCCGGCGAGACTTTTCGCTACGATTTCGATCTGCTGCAAAACGGCACGTACTGGTACCACAGCCATTCGGGTTTCCAGGAGCAGACCGGCGTCTACGGCCCGATCATCATCTACCCGAAGGACGAAGATGCCATCGACTACGACCGCGAGTTCGTCGTGCTGCTTTCCGACTGGACTTTCGAAAGTCCGGAAACGGTATTTGCCAACCTTAAAAAGATGCCGGAGTACTACAATTACCAGCGACGCACACTCGCCGACCTGTTTGCTGACGCCTCGGAAAAAGGCTGGAAGCAAACTGCGGCAGACCGGCGCATGTGGGGCAACATGCGTATGTCGCCGACGGACATTGCCGACGTCACCGGAGCAACTTACACCTACTTGATGAATGGCCAGGACGCGGCCGCCAACTGGACCGCCTTGTTCCGGCCCGGCGAGCGCATTCGGTTGCGTTTCATCAACGGCTCCGCGATGAGTTTTTTCAACGTGCGTATTCCGGGCCTGCCGATGCAGATCGTGCAGGCCGACGGCATCGACGTGCAGCCGGTCACTGTCGAGGAATTCCAGATCGGCGTCGCCGAAACCTACGATGCGATCGTTGAGCCGGACGCACGCGCTTACGCGCTTTTCGCCGAGGCGATGGACCGCAGCGGCTACGTCAGCGGCACCCTGGCGCCCGGCCCCGGCATGCGTGCCGAGGTGCCGGTCTTGAGAAAGCGACCGTTACTCACGATGGCCGACATGGGCATGGCACACGACGACATGGCTACCGGCGATACCAAGCCCGACCATGCCGACATGCGCCATGGCATGAACATGCCTCTCGAGCAGCGGCATGATCACATCAAAGGAGTCGGCGTCGACAATGTGGCGGAGCAGTCCCGCGACCTACTCGCCGAACCCGGCCTGGGACTCACCGGGCTAGATCACCGGGTATTGACGTATGCCGACCTGAAAAGCCTGCAGCCGAACAGCGATCGCCGCAAACCCGGCCGCACGCTGGAGCTGCACCTGACCGGCAACATGGAGCGGTACATGTGGTCGTTCGATGGCGTTAAATTTTCCGAGGTGAAAGGCCCCTTGGAATTCGTTCACGGCGAAAGGCTGCGCCTCGTACTCGTCAACGACACGATGATGTCGCACCCGATTCACCTGCACGGCATGTTCGTAGAACTGGTGAACGGCAATGGTCGCTACAATCCGCGCAAGCACACGGTGGTTCTGAAACCCGCCGAGAAATTGTCAGTCGACATCACCGCCGACGCGCCGGGCGACTGGGCATTTCACTGCCACCTGCTGTACCACATGGTAGCCGGCATGATGAGGAAAGTGTCCGTCATAGAGGCTGGTGAGGTGAGCTCGTGAGCACACGCATTGTTGCCGCGGCGATTTCCTTTTGCATCGTCGTTCCGTTGTACGCCGACGAGATGCACGAAAGCAGTATGACGTACACGCAGGCCGATCGCCTCGAGTACCGGCAGGACCCTGGTAAATGGCTCTGGGATGTGCAGGGCTGGGTCGGACGGGACCTGCACAAATTCTGGTGGAAAACCGAGGGCGATGACGAAGATGCGGAACTGCAGATGCTCTACAGCCGGGCAATCACGACCTTTTTCGATCTGCAGTTCGGCCTGCGTCACGATTTCGAACCCGGCCCGCAGCGCACGTTCGCGACGATCGGCCTGCAGGGTCTCGCGCCACAGTGGTTCGAGATAGACGCGGCGCTTTTTGTTTCTGACGATGGCAAGCTATCGGCCCGCTTCGAAACCGAATACGAGTTACTGATCACCCAGCGACTGGTTCTGCAGCCACGGCTGGAACTCGAAATCGGTGCGAGTAAGGAGCCGGAGTATTCGCTGGGATCCGGCATCCGTGGTCTCGATGTCGGCCTGCGGCTGCGCTACGAGTTTCATCGAAAGTTCGCGCCCTACATTGGCGTCGAGTGGCTGGCACTCTACGGCGGTACAGCCGATTACGCCAATGCAGGCGGCGAAGACAGTCACGCAATAAGCGCTGTAGCGGGCCTGCGATTCTGGTTCTAAATCCTGGCCCGGCGCAGACGCAAGGCATTCGCGATCACCGACACCGAACTGACCGACATGGCTGCCGCCGCCAGCATGGGGCTCAGCAGCATCCCGGTAAACGGATACAGAAGCCCTGCTGCAATCGGCACGCCCAGCGCGTTGTAAACAAAAGCAAAGAACAGGTTCTGGCGAATATTGTTCATGGTCGCATGGCTGAGGCGGCGAGCTCGAACTATGCCACGCAGGTCTCCTTTGACCAGCGTGATAGCGGCGCTTTCCATCGCGACATCGGTGCCGGTTCCCATAGCGATGCCAACCTGCGCCTCGGCGAGCGCCGGCGCATCGTTGATGCCGTCGCCGGCCATCGCCACGATGCGTCCCTCCGCACGAAACCGTCTGACGGTCTCGGCTTTCTGCTCGGGCAATACCTCCGCGATGATTTCGTCGATAGCCAGCCGGTTCGCGACCGCCGCTGCCGTCGTCTTGCTGTCCCCGGTCAGCATGACCACCCGCACTCCCTCGTCCCGAAGCGCCTTTATCGCCTCCAGCGTTGTTTCCTTGACAGGATCCGAGACGCCGACAATACCGGCCGGGCGCTCGTCGATGGCAACGAACATGACCGTTTCGCCCTCCCCGCGTCGCTTCTCGGCCAGTGCGTCGAGCGCGGCAATATCACTTCCTGTCTCCGCCAGCATGCGCCGATTGCCGATCGCAACACGTTTGCCGTCGACCCGGCCGCTGACGCCCCGGCCGGTCAGTGATTCGAAATCCCTGACGCTGCGCAAGTCGATGCCTTTGTCTTCAGCGCCGCGGACGATAGCCTCTGCTAACGGATGCTCGCTCGCGCGCTCCAGCGACGCTGCCAACTGCAGCAGTGCTTTCTCCCCGACTTCCCCGCTTGCGTGAACGAAGGTCAGTGTCGGCCTGCCTTCGGTCAACGTTCCTGTCTTGTCGACAATCAACGTATCGACCTGGCGCAACACCTCGATGGCTTCCGCGTTCTTGAACAGCACGCCCTCCGTCGCTCCACGACCTGCGGCCACCATGATCGACATCGGCGTAGCGAGGCCGAGGGCACAGGGACAGGCGATGATCAGCACCGCAACGGCATTGATAATCGCGTAGGCCATGCGCGGCTCCGGCCCAACGCTGCCCCACACGAGGGCGGTGAGAACTGCAATCACAATCACGGCCGGCACGAACCAGGCAGCCACAATGTCGGCGAGTTTCTGAATGGGTGCCCGGCTACGCTGCGCGGCGGCGACCATGTGCACGATGCGGGACAACAGCGTGTCGCTGCCAACGCGTTCCGCTTTCATGATCAGTGAGCCACTTGCATTGATCGTACCGCCGACGAGCGCATCGCCTGTGGACTTCCTGACCGGCAGGGGTTCGCCCGTCACCATCGACTCGTCGACTGAACTCGATCCTTCCGCGACGACACCGTCGGTCGGAATTTTCTCGCCCGGTCGAACCCGCAATCGGTCTCCCACGACGACTTCGCCAAGGTCGACATCGTGCTCGCCGCCGTCGCTGTCGATGCGCCGCGCCGTTTTCGGTGCCAGGCCAAGCAGTGCGCGAATGGCGGCGCCCGTGCGGCTGCGCGCACCGAGTTCGAGGACCTGACCGAGCAGAACCAGGGTCACGATGACCGCCGCCGCTTCGAAATACACTTCGACTTCACCGCCGTGGCCACGGAACGCAGCCGGAAACCACTGGGGGACGAACACGGCGATAACGCTGTAGAGCCAGGCGACCCCGACACCCATCGCTATCAACGTGAACATGTTCGGACTGCGATTGCCGATGGATTGCCAGCCGCGCTCGAAGAACGGCCATGCAGCCCACAGGACGACCGGTGTCGACAGCAGCATTTGCAGTACACGCAATGACCGCATCGAAGCGAATGCCTCCAGCGGCCGGCCGGGCAAAATCTCGCCCATCGCGATCAGGAACAGCGGCAGCGTCAGGAGCATTGCCCAGCGAAAGCGACGCCGCATGCTGATGAATTCCGCATCCTCGGGTTCATCGGCCGACAGCATGACCGGTTCGAGCGACATGCCGCACAGCGGGCAGCTTCCGGGCCCGTCCTGCACTATTTCCGGGTGCATAGGGCAGGTCCACTGGCCGGCAACCGCGGCTCCCGCCGATTGTGTGGCAGCGGCAACGTGATTTCCGTGCCCTTGCGGTCCGTGGCCATGCGCAGCCTGGCCGTGTCCACTCGGTAGGCTGTGGTCTTTTCCGCAGCAATCATGGTGATTCATCGACAATTCCTCCTCCGGGATCGATTGATGAACTCCTGCTGCAAAAGGCCGATTTTCGTGTAGTAGCGAATGGTGTCCGGCGCGGCACCGGTTTGCTTGGCCAGATCGATGACATACATGTTCGGTACCTGCTCGTTGACTATCGCCGGCAGCACTCGTCTCCTTGCTGGATCGGCGGGCATTTCACATTGCCGTAGGAACAAAACACACAGCAGTCGCCTGCTTTCGGTTTGAGCAAAGTAGCGCAATTTTCGCATTCGTAGAAAAACTGGCAGGCATCCGTCGGCATACGTTCCTTCTTGGCGTGGCCGCAGTTCGGGCAAACGACTGTCGAAAATTCAATCAAGTTTGGCTCCAATGTGCTCCTGGCCGCGTTCGCGCGCGAGCGCAACCTGCCGGCGCCGCTCCTCGAGCCTCACTGCCCGGTCTGGCTCGAGTTCGTCGATGCATTTAGGACAGGAGACTCCTTCTCGATAGGCGGGCGAATCGAGATCTTCGGTCGACAGTGGCCGCCGGCAGGCGTGGCACTGCACGTAACCGCCCTCGGCCAGGTCACGATCGATCGCCACGCGCGCGTCGAAAACGAAGCACTCACCCTGCCACTTGCTATCGTCGGCGCTGACATTCTCCAGATAATTCAGAATACCGCCCTGCAGCTGATACACCTCGCTGAAACCGAGCTCCTGCATCAATGCGCTTGCCTTCTCGCAGCGAATTCCACCGGTGCAGAACATGGCCAGCGGGCGTGCCTTGTCCGCATCGCCCAGTTCGCTGGCAAAATCAGCAAACTGGCGGAAGCTGTCGGTTTTCGGGTCGATTGCGCCGGGAAAAGTGCCCACCTCGATTTCGTAATGATTGCGGGTATCGATGAGTAGCGTATCCGGGTCGGCGATAAGCCGATTCCATTCCGCCGGAGAAACGTGTTTTCCGGTATGAAGTTGCGGCCGGATGTCCGGTCGACCGAGAGTAACGATTTCGCTCTTAACCCGGACCCGCATGCGCCGGAACGGTGGCGTTGCGGCCACTGTCCAGCGGCCATCGATTTTTTCAACCAGTTTCAATTCCTCGCCCAAGTACTCAAGGACCGTTCGAACGGCACCCTCGGACCCGGCTATCGTGCCATTGACGCCCTCGCTCGCTACCAGAATCGTGCCAAGCAGCCCGTTGTCATCGCAAAGCGCCTGTAGTCCGGCGCAGAGCTCTTGCGGATCGGGGACATCGACAAAGCGGTAGAAAGAAACAACTTTCACAGCCGCTCGACGCCGGGAGTATCCAGAGTCAATGACAGGATACTGTGGCGAATCTCCTCGCCCAGAACGAGGCGCGCGTCAACACCGATATTTTCAAGGTCGTCATCGAATTCCAGAAATCCGGCCATGTTGCGGCGCAATACGTCCTGCTCCCGCAGTGCTGTAACGAAATCCTGAAACAGCGCCTTGTCAAAGAAGTCGGGGGAATTCAGCCCGTAGATCATCGAAAGTCGCTGTGCGCTTTTCTGGCAAAGCGTCTCCAGCTTGGTACGGGTCAGTGTCCCGGAGCCGTTCTTCACCAACAGCGCAATCGCCAGGTAGAAACGCTGCAACATCGGCACCATGATCTGGCCGAGCATCAGCAACTGGTAAGCGCGAGCCGAGCCGGTCGGCGGCCGCACCAGGCACTCTCCATCGCGGGTCAGAATCTCGAGATCCAGCAGCGCCTCGATCGCGGCGTCGGTCACCGCATCGATGTCCTCGAACTGCCACTTCACGAACAACTCGCGCTTCATGAACGGATAGATCAGTCGCACCAGACGGCGCAGTTCGGTGTGATGCAGTCGTCGTCCCTGGATGAAGCAGCAGGCGATAGCCGCTGGTACGGCAAAAAGATGGTTTACGTTGTTGCGAAAGTAAGTCATCAATACCGCATCGCGTTCTGCCATATGAACTACATCGCCCAATGGATGCGCGGTGCGGCTGATGACGCCGAGACGCTCGCCGTGGTCCACTATTTCGCCGGGCGACAGGTCCGGAATCGTCACGGAGTCCGAGTATCGAAATCGCTTCAGCAGGTCAATGCTCAACTTCAGTTGACGATGCAGCTCCATCTCACCGATTGTCTGCTTGGGCGTGGACAATAA
>Ga0224505_10000048_pt1 | contig 90324 bp, 78 predicted proteins | sample SF_Jan12_sed_USG_FD_169102 | JGI IMG/M metagenome (GOLD analysis project Ga0224505, IMG submission 169102) | Sediment microbial communities from San Francisco Bay, California, United States - SF_Jan12_sed_USGS_4_1 | ecosystem: Environmental > Aquatic > Marine > Sediment | place: USA: California...
CAACTGGCTCCGATAGCCATCAGCGACTTTTGCCTGGACCCGACTGGCAGCATCGAGACTGTTGCAGGGCCCGACAACAGACCCCGCCCCGAAAGCCTGACGATCCCTGCAGTCGTTTCGGCTCATGTATCGCTGACTTGTAGCAATGGCGAGGCCGTCGAGGTCGCCTACTCCTCGCATCCGCTCGACGTTGTGCTGATCTGCGAGGCGCCGGGGAGCGGCGAGTAACGCCCGGCGAAATTACCGCCTACATGGCAGGGCGGGAAAACCCGGCTCGCAGGAATTCGAGCGTCTGTTGCCAGGCTCTTGCGGCGATGTCCTGGTCGTACGCATCATCCATCAAGGTATCGGCGAAACCGCGGCGCGCGTCGTCGTATACGACAATCTCGAAGTCTTTGTCCAAGGCCTCCAGCTCCCGCTCGAATGCCCGCACGCTATCCACCGGAACTGCGCGGTCGTCCTCGGCAAAAAGCCCGAGGATCGGTCCGGCGACCGGGGCGAGCAAGTCCTGGTCTGAATTCACCTGGCCGTAATAGCTCACGATCGCGGCGAAGTCATATGGTTGCGCGATCGCCGCATTGAGTGCCCAGCCACCCCCGAAGCCAAAGCCGAGCACGCCCACCGATGGGGCGCCGGCAACGTCACTGACGAATCGATATGCCTGCCGCACATTGGCAAGCGCAAGATCCGGCTCCTCCACGACCCGGAGTTCGAGGTCCCTGGCAGCCGACGGCTCACTCGCGGTCGAGCCACCGAACAGGTCGATAGCCAGCACGATATAGCCCTCGCTGGCCAGCCTGCTGCCGAATTCCACTATCTCGCGGTTCAAGCCCCACCTGTCATGAATCACGAGAATTGCCGGCAGGGGATCCACCATGTCTTCGGGAAAGGCAAAGTGACCGTAGACGAGCTGCTCGCCGACCTCACCGTATGCCAAACTGTCGGTCGTGACATTGCGCCCGACCACGTCCCCGGGCGAGTGCTCGCTTGCGCTCGTGTCGTCGGCCTTCTCGACTGCGGATCCCTGCGCTGCAGGCAAGGTCGCCTCGTCTGCAGGCTTACCGCAGCCCGTTGCCAGCAAGGCGAAGAGCAACGCCGCCGGTACCCTGCCCGAGCATTTACTGTCCGCCAACATTCCGGCTCTTTCCTCCGTTAAACGCCGCACCGTCCTGCAGCATCTCTCGCCCGTGTGGTCGGCGCTGGAACGCGATTCGGGCCGAGACCTACCGGACGCTTACGGGAGGATCCTGGTCTCCCGCGCGGGTAGTGTAATAAAACCGCGAGCCCGAGGCACGACGAAGCTGGCGGTTTTCGCATTCCATCGGCAGCTCCGATCCCCGAGGGACGAGATTGGACCCTGCTGCGGCGATGAGCGGCTCACCTGGTCAGCGACAGGCAAGGGCAGCGAGGCGGACGCACTGCCGCCGGGCAACTAATCGCGGCCAGTTCCTTGATCCTCGTCATCGTCCCAGCTGCGAAGCTTGCTCTTGTCCACGTCCATCCACTGCTGCTCACTGCGCCGCATGTAGAAGACGACCTTGGCCAGCACGTATATCAGCACGACGACGACGATTGCCGCCACGGGCCAGAATCCTTCCAGCATCTCAATCAGCTCCCGGAACCTCCGGCATCCCAGAAACCGGCCGGAAAACAGTTCGTTTTACGTTGGTTTTCGATATCGCGCAGGGATACTATTTCAAACATAGAAAGAGCAGGCAACCCGGCATGACAGTGCAACAGAGCAAGAGCCCTACCGAGCTCGAATTCGGGCCCCGCCGCCCGGAATTCGATATTGACGACCTCCTGGCGAGTGACTGGCACGGCGGCAGCGCTTTTCGTACCGCCTGGTTCAATGCCTTGTCCATGCTTTTCCCCCTCGGAGAGAAGTTTTTTATCGAAAGCGTTGTCGCCTTTCGCGATCGAATCGAGGACCCACGCTTACTTGGGGAGATTGCGTCATTCCAGGCCCAGGAGTCGGTACACCGGCTCAAACACCAGCGTTACAACGAGCGCCTGTGCCAACTGCGGGGTTACGACCTGCCATCGTTCGAGGGACCTTTGCGCAAGCGCATGGCCTGGGCATACCGGGAATTGTCTGCAAGGCGCCGCCTTGCCGGCACGACCGCCAATGAACACCTCACGGCGATCATGGCCGACGACATGTTGCGCAATAGGGACTGCTTCGTTGGAGTGGATTCCCGGATTGCGGACCTGTGGCGTTGGCACGGCGTCGAAGAGACGGAGCACAAGTCGGTCGCCTTCGACGTGCATGCGGCTGTCGGCGGTACTATCGGCGAGCGCCGGATGGCCCTGCTGCTGAATACGTTCTATTTTTTCAAGGACTCTTTCCGGATTACGCGCGCAATGCTCAGGCACGACGGGAAGCTCTGGAGCCTGCGTGTATGGGCGTCAGGCATCAATTATCTCTTTATCAAGCCCGGCGTTTTGCGCCGGATCGCGCGTCCCTACTTCCGTTTCTTTCGCAAAGGCTTCCATCCCTGGGAGCAGGACAATCGCAACCTGATCGCAGAGTGGGAGACACAGCGGCAGACAGACAGCCGGATCGCCGAATCGCCCTGAGTCGGCCGCCTTATTCAAACACGGGCTAAGGCCACAGGGGCACCGTGGCGCCGACCCCGGATGTCTCTGCTCATCGAAACGAGAAGAACAACAGATGGCCGATATCCGGACGAAACCCGATCCTGTGTGGAGCAGGGCTCGCGCCTTCGTCGCTGAGTCGTTACGGGACAACCAGGAAGACTTCACGTCCGGGCCAATCGGCCGTGCCCTCGGCCTGCTCGCAATCCCAATGATGCTCGAGATGTCCATGGAGGCGATCTTCGCGATCGTGGACATCGCTTTCGTATCGCGACTCGGCACCAGCGCGGTGGCGGCGGTCGGCATTACCGAGGCGCTGATAACAGTCCTGTACGCGGTGGCGATCGGCCTCGGAACCGGCGTCACTGCGATGGTAGCCAGGCGCATAGGAGCCCACAGACCCGATGCGGCCGCGCACGTAGCTGGCCAGGCCATTTGGGTCGGCGCCGCATTTTCGCTCGCCATCGGCGCGATCGGTGTGACTTATGCACCGGACCTGCTTCGCATCATGGGTGCAGAGGATGCGGTTATCAGCCAGGGCAGCGGATTCACAGCCGTTATGCTTGGCGGGTCCGCCAGCATCCTCTTCCTGTTCCTTCTCAACGCGGCTTTCCGCGGAGCCGGTGATGCGCCAATCGCCCTGCGGGCGCTGACGATAGCCAACGGGGCCAACATCCTGCTGGACCCGTGCCTGATTTTTGGCCTGGGCCCGTTTCCGGAACTAGGCGTCACCGGCGCCGCTGTCGCCACGACTATCGGCCGTAGCATCGGAGTGTTGTACCTGTTCCGAGCCCTGTTTTCGAACGACGGGCGATTGCATCTCACCGTGCATCACCTCGCATTCGACTGGCCAATCGTTCGTCGCATGCTTGCGATCTCTGCCGGCGGTGTCGGGCAGTTCCTGATTTCGACCTCGAGCTGGATCGCGCTGATGCGGATTGTGGCTATCTATGGCAGCGGGCCGGTCGCCGCCTATACGATAGCGCTGCGTGTCATCGAATTCGCAATCCTGCCCGCATGGGGCCTGGGCAACGCTGCTGCCACGCTCGTTGGCCAGAACCTCGGCGCCGGCAAGCCAGAACGGGCGAATCGCTCCGTTTGGTATGCCGCGAGTTACAACGTCGGCTGCATGACAGTACTCGGTGTGCTTCTGCTGGTCTTTGCGCCCGACATCGTCGGCTGGTTCTCGAACCAGCCCGATGTCCTCGCCTATGGTGCCAGCTGTCTAAGGATACTCGGCATCGGATACCCCGCTTACGCGATCGGCATGATTGTCGTTCAGGCACTCAACGGAGCGGGGGATACGCGCTCGCCTGCCATCATGAACTTTATTTGTTTCTGGATCGTCCAGATCCCGCTCGCGTTCTGGACCGCCGAAGCGCTGGGCCTGGGTCCGAATGGCGTGTTCACCGCGATCGTGGTTTCCGAATCGATTCTGTCGGCAGCAGCGGCGCTCTATTTTCGAACCGGTCGCTGGCGGCGACAGAAAGCCTGAAAACTGCAGCTGCGTCGCATGCGTGTAGAATACGATTCGCGCGCTCCGACCAGCGGCGCGGGGAAGTGACTGCATGGCCGAAGCGCCGCTCATAGAGATTCGCAACGCCACGATATTTCGAGGCAGCACGCGAGTCTTCGACCACCTCGACCTGACCATCGGGCAGCACGAGCAGGTAGCCGTACTCGGACCGAACGGCGCCGGCAAGACGACGCTCCTCAAGGTAATCAATCGCGAGATCTACCCGGTTGTCGCAGAGAACTCCGGTGTTCGAATACTCGGACGCGACGACTGGAATGTCTGGGAACTCAGGTCGAAAATCGGCATCGTTTCGGACGACATTCAGCAACGATACAAGCGGACTACGCCTGGTCTCGAAGTCGTCGTATCGGGATACCTGTCGAGCGTCGGCACCCACGGCATCCTTGCGGGACGCGTTACCGCAGCGCAGCGTCGGCATGCGCTGGAGGTGATGGCCGAACTGGGCGTCGCCGAACTCGCCGCTACGCCACTCCAGGGTATGTCGACCGGTCAGCAGCGACGCTGCCTGCTCGCGCGAGCTCTCGTGCACGAGCCGGATACGCTGATCCTAGATGAGCCCACCGCCGGGCTGGACCTGGCGGCGAGCTTCGACTACCTGGCCCGGATTCGTCGGCAGATTGTATCGGGCCGCAACGTTGTGCTGGTAACGCACCACCTGAACGAGATCCCCCCCGATATCCAGCGCGTCATCCTGATCCGCGAGGGCAGGGTCCTCGCGGACGGCCGTAAGGCCGAGGTCCTGACGGAGGACCTGCTTTGCCTGGCATACGGGACGAAACTCCGGCTTGCGCGGGTGGACGGTTACTACCTGGCCTACCCGCCCTGAGAGTAACCGCGGTTCCGCATTGCAAAAACGTGACATATTGCAAGGTGCACGGGCCGGAATGGTCCTAAGCTAAAACAATGAATCAAAGCCTCGGGCCACTGACCCTGATTGTCGCCGCGGCCACCGCGGTGCTGCCTGCGGTCGCCCTTGCGACCGGGGTGCCGACCGGGATCCAGAATACAGGCGCGGGCCTCGTCCTGATCGGTGTCGCCGGTGCGCTGTTCCTGGCGCTGCTGTTCCGCGGCTTTGCGACCAGCGTCGCACGGGTGATCACAGCCAGGTTCGGCCGCCGCCGAGTCTCTCGCGTACTCCGCCAGCGTAGTGCGGACGTAATGGATAATTTCATTTTGCCGGGAGCTTATGGCGGGCTGACGCGGATCGATCACGTCATACTTACGTCGGGCGGCATACTCTGCGTGCTGGCAAAGCATTACAACGGCATCGTATTCGGCGAGCCGGATGAGCCACAGTGGACAAATGTGGATGGCGTGCAGCGGCGCAAGTTTCTCAATCCGCAGATCCAGAACGAGGGCCGTGCGCGTGCCCTTCGGAAAGCGTTACCGGGAGTTCCGGTAGCCAGCCTCGTGGTGTTTACAGGCAGCGTTCAGTTCACGTCGCCCCGCGAAAACAACGTGATTCATGTCAGGGAACTCGACAGCTACATAGCCAAATTCGTGTTTGGTCCGTCCCGCATAGAGGACTGGGACGCTGTGTGGCTTAGCCTGAAATCAACTGCGCTTACAGACGACGCATCTCGCAAGGACATGGCTGCGCAGCTGAGTTTCGGATAATAGCTCGCCCCCCCGGCGCCGGCCGGGCCAAGGTTCGTTATACTGCCCGCCATCCACACGATGGAGTCGTGCCATGGCGGACCCCTTGATCTCTTCTCCCGCGGGCGTACTCGCCATACTCTGTGCCGTCGCCGCTTTCTGGTTTCTGGTCGAGCAGCTCACGGCATCCAGGCTGTTTCAATACGTGCCGCCGCTGCTCTTCATCTACGCTACGCCCGTGTTCCTCAACAACCTTGATGTGATTCCCAGTTCTTCGCCGGTTTACAGCGGTTTGAGCACCTTCGTATTACCCGCCTTCATCGTGCTGATGCTGATCAAGGTCAATGTGCCGGCCGCCGTCCGCATCATGGGCAAAGGCGTGCTCGTTATGCTCATGGGCACGGCAGGCGTCGTCGTGGGCGCGGTCGTCGGCTACGTTGTCGTCCACCGCTGGTTGGCTCCCGACGCTTGGAAGGGATTCGGTGCGCTCGCCGGCAGCTGGATTGGAGGCACAGGCAACATGGCGGCAGTCAGCCAGATGCTGGGGACACCGCCAGAGCAGTTCGGGCTGGCAGTACTGGCGGATAACGTCGTCTATATCGTCTGGCTGCCGATCCTGCTGGCGTCGAAAAACTTCGCAGACCGGTTCAATCGCTGGGCCAGGGTGCCAGCGGACCGGATTCGCATGATGGACGCGGCCTCGGCCGTGCTGATCGAGGAGGAAAAAGCCCCCGAGATGCGCGACTACCTGTACCTCGCAGCAATTGCAATCGGCATCACGTGGATAGCCGGACGCCTGGCGGCGACGATTTTTGGCGTGCAGACGGCGTCCATGCCGCAGCTCGATGTCGTGCTGTCGGAATCGACCTGGCGGATACTTCTGATCACGACGCTGGCACTGGCCCTGTCGGTTACGCCGGTATCCCGGCTGCCCAACGCAACGGCTCTCGGTACGGCAATGATTTACGTATTCGTTGCCGGCATGGGGGCCCGGGCCACGGTCGAGGGGTTCGGACAGGCGCCGGCCTTCCTGCTGGGAGCCTTCATCTGGATTTTTATCCACGGGGCGTTTTGCCTCCTCGGTGCCCGCCTGTTCCGCGTCGACGTTCACAGCGTCGCCATCGCTTCCGCCGCGAACATCGGGGCGGCGGCCTCCGCGCCGATCGTTGCGGCATTCCACCGCCCCAGCCTCGTACCGGTCTCGATCCTGATGGCACTGATCGGATACGCCCTGGGCAATTACCTGGCACCGCTCGCCGGCCACCTCGCCAGGATTGCAGCCGGGCAATGAGTCTGCGCGAGCCATAAGGCTTCCCGATGACCACCTCGCTACGCCTAACCGGATACGCGCTCGGCATGCTGCTGGCGGTTACCGTGCTGGGCGGCGGAATCATCGCCTGGAAGTGGCAGGACAGGCCGGGCCTGGCCGAACTCGACTGGCCGATCGCGGAGTCGGAAAGCAGCGACGGTGCGGCGGTTACGGTGACCTGGCTCGGCATCTCCACGTTGCTCTTCGATGACGGTGAGACGCAGATCCTGACGGACGGCACGATCACCCGCGTGCCGCTGGCCGGCCTGCTTACGATGCGACCCCTGGTCTCCGACATTGGTCAGATCAATTTCGCCATGGAGCGATTCGGCATGCACCGCCTGGCAGCCGTCATCCCGACGCACTCGCATTTCGATCACGCGATGGACGCCGGGCACATCGCCAATCGCTCGGCCGCCGTTGTCCTCGGTTCGGAGTCCACCGCCAATATCGCGCGTGGCGCAGGAGTGCCGGTCGACCAGTACCAGATACTCGCCAATGGCGAAACGCGCCACTTCGGCGAGTTCACGATCACGCTCATCGAAGTTCGCCACGCACCGATCGGCCCCGGCGAGGACGGTTGGTTCTCAGGCGTCATTTCCGAGCCTCTGGAGCAGCCTGCGAGATTCTTCGAGTGGAAAAGCGGCGCGGTGTACTCCGTAATCGTCAGTCATCCGCGGGGAACATCGATCGTTCACAGCAGCGCCGGCTTTATCGAGGGCGCCCTGCACGAGCACAAAGCGGACGTGATACTACTTGGCGTCGGCGGCCTATCCGGTCTGGGCGCTGAATACTCGGCGCGTTACTGGCGAGAGACTGTCCGCGCCAGCGGCGCGAGCAAGGTCTTTGCGATCCACTTCGATGATTACACGAAGCAATTTGGCGAAGTGCAATTGTTTCCGCGTGTCGCCGACGACGTGATATTGACTGCCGACTGGATCGAAGACGAGGCGTCAGCCGATGGCATCCAGGTTCGACGGCTGCCATTCGGCGTGCCGGTAACGCTGTATTGACGACGGCTGCCGATCCGCATTACCTCGCAGGTAATGGTCTTTCGACAGCAAGTGGCTACACTAACGATAGTCTCACAAGCCAACAGAGCGCGGATGATCGACGGTACCGGCACGGGCTCCACAGCGATGAACAGGAATGAAAACACCGAATTCGGGACGATCCTCCGCCACTGGCGGGAATCCCGACGATTCAGCCAGCTCGACCTCGCACTGCAGGCCGATGTGTCCTCGAAGCATGTCAGCTTCCTGGAGACCGGCCGTAATCGGCCCAGCCGAGACATGATACTGCGGCTCGCCAATGCGATGGACGTTCCCTTGCGCGACCGTAACCTGATGCTCACGGCCGCCGGCTTCGCCGACGCCTATGGAGAAAGCAGCCTGGACTCCCCGTCGATCACGCTGGTGCAGGAGGCACTTCGGCGACTGCTCGACAAACATGAACCATACCCGGCCTTCGTGCTGGACGCAGATTGGCATATCGTCCGCCAGAACAGAGCGGCTTCCGCGATGGCCGCCTGCTTCCTGGAGAATCCCGTTCTCATCGCGGGGAAAAACGCCCTGGAAATCCTGTTTTCGCCGGAAGGTCTGCAGCCATTCATTCTGAACTGGGAAAGACTCAGCTCGGTATTGCTGATGAGGATCTTTCGCGAATCCGTTTCCCCGTCGGGGCGAGCAAGCTCGCGGGAGTTGCTGGAGCACCTGCTCGCCATGCCGACGGCACCGTCGCGCTGGCGCGAACTTGCCAGTGGTGAGCCCTCGGGCCCAACGCTCGACCTGGAATTAAAAAAGGGGGATGCAAGCTGTCGCTTCTTCACCACCGTGACGACTTTCGGAACGCCGCAGGATGTCACTCTCCAGGAGTTGCGCATCGAGCAATACTTTCCGGCGGATGACGCCACGGATACCGTCTGCCGCAACTGGGCTGCGACGCGATCGCCCTAGCAGCCTGTCCCGGCCGAGCCTGCACCGGAGTCCTGCATGGACTGCTGGATCCAGGTGCGCAGCAGACGGGGCATCCCGACCAGGCGTTCCTTCTCGCACTTCGGAAGTCGCTTGATGCGATGCTCGATTCGAGAGGCGCAGCTTCGGTCTCGAACCTCGTACTGAAAAACGATCGTAACCGGCAGCCGGCCCTTGAGATATTTCGCCCCACGCACTCCGCCGGCGTGCTCGGCGACGCGGCGTTCGACATCGGTCGCAATTCCCGTATACAGGCTGCCATCCGCGCAGCGCAGGATATATACGTTCCAGGTAGCGTCCACCTGCAAGCTCAGAACCCCGACTCCGTCACGCTGCTGAACCGGCTGACGCAGCCTGCGCTTCCTCCTTGATTGCGCCGATGCGCCGGTCCTTGTTTTGCCATACATCGGTCAACCACCGATGGAACCGCTGCCGGAATTCCCGGTCGTTGGCGTAGTCTGCGCCGACATACCAGGTCTCTACCGGCAAGGTAACCACGTCGACAATGACCTTGGTCATCTTGCCGCACATCATGTCCCAGAACTTGGGTACACGATCCGGGTACACGATCGACACGTCGAGTACCGCATCAAACATGTCACCCATCGCAGACAGGGCTATCGCCACGCCACCAGCCCTGGGAGGTAGCAGGTGTTCGAACGGCGAATTCTTTTTCTCTCGCTTGATCTCGCTGAAGCGTGTTCCTTCGAGGAAATTGATGACTGTCGTCGGCGTATCCCGAAACTTCTGACAGGCCTTGCGCGTTGCAACGAGATCGCTGCCCTTTTTCTCGGGGTGTTTCGCCAGGTACGACTTCGAATGACGCCGCATGAATGGCATGTCCATCGCCCAAAACGCAATCCCGAGGAACGGGAACCAGATCAGCTGCTGCTTGAGGAAGAATTTCAGGAAGGGAATCCGGCGATTGAAGACGGTCTGCAAAATAACGATATCGACCCACGTCTGGTGATTTGCGAAGACCATATACCAGTGCTTCTTGTCCAGGTCCTCGATTCCCGTCAACTGCCACTCGACCTTGTTCACGGCCGAAAATACAAAGGCATTGAAGCTGACCCAGTTCTCGCCCATCGCCATGATCCAGCGCGTCATCAGGTTGCGGAACGGGCGCACCGGGATGACGATCTTGAACAGCGTGAACAACATGATTGGCGTGAACCAGACGATCGTATCCGCGGTGATCACCGTGAGAGCGGCTACGCCTTTCGCATTCGTCAGGAATTTTCCGAACAAGATCGCACCACGGACATTCCGCACGGAGGCCGCATTTTAGCCCGAAACGACCGGGGGTTGCGCGATGCCTGCTAGGAATATTCCTCCGGTTGCGGGCCTGACGCGTCCGGAGTAGTGTTTCGAACGAGCCAGACTTTACGGCCCCGGCTGCCAAATCGCACCCCGGGGACATGATGTGCGAGACCAGCCGTGATCAGCATTAACGTCAACCAGCAACCGTATGAAATCGACGTGGATCCGCGGACACCGTTACTGTGGGTCCTGCGGGAACAGCTGGGCCTGATCGGCACGAAATTCGGCTGCGGAATTGCCCAGTGCGGTGCGTGCACGGTACAGCTGAATGGGGCGCCGATACGCTCCTGCGCAACACCGGTCAGCGCTGCATCGGGCGGCGAAATCACGACGATTGAAGGTATCGGCTTCGGGGGCATGCACCCTGTGCAACAGGCCTGGATCGACGAGCAGGTTCCGCAGTGCGGTTACTGCCAGGCAGGCCAGATTGTCGCTGCAGCCGCGCTGCTCGATCGGGTCCCGAACCCCACTGACGCGGACATTGACACCGCGATGCGGGGCAACCTTTGCCGCTGCGGCACCTACCCGCGGATTCGCCGCGGCATAAAGCGTGCGGCAGCGATCATGGCCGCATCGAGAGACGCGGCAGACAGCAGCGATGGGTAAGTGGAGCCGACGAGCATTTGTCAGCACGGGCCTGCTGGCCGGTGGAGTACTGGTCGTGGGCGTTGCCATACGCCCGGGCAACCGTGCTGGCAAGGTCGCCGCACTGATCGCGGATGACGGCGTAACCGTACTCAACGTCTGGCTCAAGATTGCGCCCGACAACACCGTCACGGCGATCGTCCCTCACGCCGAGATGGGGCAGGGTGTGCACACGACGCTCGCGATGATGCTCGCAGACGAAATGGATGCCGACTGGTCGCTTGTCCGAATGCAGGAAGCGCCTGCCCACCCGGAGTACGCTAATTATGCGCTCGCGAAGGGATATGCGCTCGGAGATGCCGACTTTCCCGCGTGGTTGATCGACACGATAGACGGCGTCTTCCTCGCGGCTACGAAGGCAATCAAGCTCCAGATCACGGGCGGCAGCACGTCGGTACCGACAACCGGGATGCTGGGCATGCGGGTGGCCGGTGCGGCCGCCAGGGCCATGCTGTTGCAGGCGGCTTCGGATGCCTGGCAGGTGCCCGTCGCCGAGCTCAGGTCAGAGAACAGCCTGATCGTTCACGAGGCCAGTGGCCGGTCGGCCCCATTCGCCGACTTCGCCGTCGCGGCGGCGGACGTCTCCTTGCCACCGAAGCCCCGGCTGAAGGACCCCCACCAGTTCCGTATCATGGGCACCTCCCCGCCCCGCCTCGACATCCCGGCAAAGACCGACGGCAGCGCGCGTTTTGGCATTGATGCCGACGTACCTGGCATGAAGTACGCGACGATTCGGGCCGCGCCTGTATTCGGTTCCAGCGTCGTGGCCGTCGATGAAGCGGTCGTGCAGGATATGCCGGGCCTGCGGAAAATCGTAAACCTCGGCGATGCGGTCGCCGTGATTGCCGACGGTTACTGGCAGGCAAAGCAGGTACTGGACCGCCTGCCGGTCGAGTTTGCGCCAACTGATCACGATACGACCGAGCAGGGAGATATCTTCAGTCATTTCGCTGCAGTGCTTGATGCGGCAAATGCCAGGGACGGCAACAAGGTCGACTTCGCGCGCGGTGACGCGACCGCTGCGCTCAACGAATCCGCCAAGGTGATCGAAGCGGAGTATCGTGTACCGTACCTTGCGCATGCCCCAATGGAGCCGATGAACTGTACGGCCTGGCTGCACGACGGCAAGTGCGAGCTCTGGCTAGGCACGCAGAATCCGCTGGGATTTGCGGCCGAAGTCGGCGACGCCATAGGGCTAGGCGTCGAGGAAGTGATCGTACACAACCAGTATCTCGGCGGAGGTTTTGGCAGGCGCGCATTCCCGGACTTTGCCATCCAGGCTGGCCGCATCGCCGCGGAAGTCCCTTACCCTGTCAAGCTGATCTGGTCGCGAGAGGAGGACATGAGGCACGACCATTACCGGCAGGCGAGCATCAGCCGATTCCGCGCCGCGCTGGATTCCGGCGGAAACCCGGTGGCCTGGGTTAACCAGTACGTGGACAAACACGATCCGGTCGAGGCACCGCACATTCCCTATGCCATTGGCAATCAGCTGATTCATTACACGGAGAGCCGGACGCACGTGCCGTGGGGATTCTGGCGCAGCGTCGATCACTCGCTGCATGCATTTTTTACGGAATCGTTTATCGACGAGCTCGCGCATGTCGCTGGCGAGGATCCGTACCAATTTCGCCGAAAACTGCTGCAGAATGAGCCACGCTACCGGGACGTACTGGACCTGGCTGCCGAAAAGGCCGACTGGAGCCGGGCACTACCGGCTGGCTGGGGTCGGGGCATAGCCATACACCGGTCCTTCGGAACCATCGTAGCCAACGTCGTCGAAGTCGAAGTCTCAGACGGCGGGCTTCGCGCACACAGGGTAGTCTGCACCGTTGACTGCGGTTTCGCCATGCATCCGGATGGCCTGGTCGCACAGATGGAGAGCGGCATCGTATTTGGCCTGACGGCCGCCCTCTACGGCGAAATCTCGATACGCCGCGGAGCTGTCGCACAAGGCAACTTCCACGACTATCCAATGCTGCGCATCGACGAGACGCCGACGATAGAGACCCACATTATCAACGGTGGCGGGCGCGTCGGCGGCGCTGGCGAACCGGGCACGCCGGCGATCGCCCCTGCACTGGCGAATGCCATATTCGCGGCAACCGGCCAGCGAATACGGGAGCTGCCGATCCGCAAGCACGACCTGCAGCGCCACGAGCTTGAATCCCGGGATACGGCCTGAACGAACCCGGCAAGCCCCCCCGGGAGACGACTGCGGCATTCGCACGCCGGTTCCATTATCATCACTACCGGGCTATTCGTTCGTGACGGTGGCGTATGAAACTCAAGAAACTCCTCGCTGAGCTTCGCAATGAACTCAGGCGCGCTGAAGACATCGACGCCGAATCGCGCCGAATACTCCAGGACCTTCATGCCGAGATCGAGGACCTGGTCGAACCCGAGCCGGGCGACGTCAAATCGATCGTTGGACGGCTGAAGGCGATGGAATCGCGACTCGCTGCGGAGCACCCGGTGCTCGAACAGGCCATGCGCGAACTCGCCGATACGATTGCCAAGATGGGCGTATGAGCGGCCGGCTCGAGGCCCTCTGCGCCAACGGGACTCGCCATGAGCCAAACCGACACTGAGCGCGGCCGTCGTTCCATGGCCAGTTGCAGCCGGCTGGTGCTCGGAGCATGCATCCTCGCGGCCGCCACCCCGGTCGTTGGTGAAGATGAAGCCGGACCGCTCCAGGCAGTGAACCGGTTCTTTGACGCCATGGCGGGAAACGACGCCGCGCTGGCCGCGACCGTGATGATCGAGGATGGATATTTATACGGATACGTCGACGGCCCGGAAGGGCTGAGGCTGGTTCCTACGTCTATCGCCGACTACCTGGCAGGCATGGGTCGCCGCCGGGATTCATTGCTCGAGCGCATCTGGGATGCGCAAGTGCTTCGCGACGGCCGCCTCGCTGTCGTATGGACACCATACGATTTCTACCGGAATGGAGAGTTCCATCACTGCGGTGTCAACAGCTTCAACCTGATCCTCGTGGACGACGGGTGGAAAATTGCGAGCGTCGTGTATTCGATGCTAACGGAGAACTGCAAGCCGAGCCCGCTCGGCGCACCCGAGTTCGATGCAGGCGTAACCAAGGAGCCACAGTAAGATGAACATCCTGTTGCCGCCGATGGCACTGATCGGCCTGACATTTTTCTGCGTTGCGCGCCTCGGCTACCTGCGCTACGCAGCCGTCCGGGACGGCAGCGTCGATCCGCGGTACTACTCGAGTTACCAGGGTTTTGACGAACCGGAGAAGCTCCGCATCCATTCGCGCCACGTGCTTAACCTGTTCGAAGTTCCGGTACTGTTCTACGCGATCACGCTGATCGCATACGTTTCCGAGACGGCGACCGGCACCGCAGTCTGGCTTGCGTGGCTCTATGTCGTCCTGCGCTTCCTGCACACCTATGTTCACCTTACTTCGAACATCGTGTTGTTGAGATTCAGGATCTTCGTCTTCAGCGTGTTTACGCTGGCTGCTCTCTGGCTGGTCGTCGGCGTCAACCTGCTCCGGCATTGACGCGAGCGCGGTGACGGCTGGCCTCAAACCCTGGACGATGGCCGAATCTCCGGAATTTCGTCGCGCAACGCTGGCCGACCTCGAATGCCTCGTGGCTCTCGCGCGCCGGACGTTTCTCGAGGCATACAGCGAGCTGAACCAGCCGGAATACATGAACGCCCATGTCCAGGACGCATTCTCCAGGGACAGCTTGCGCGAACTGTTGAATTCGGACGACACCATTACGCTGCTGGCCACCGCCGGTGGCCGGCCGGTCGCTTATGCGCAGCTGTGCCGCGAAAGCCCCTGCCCTGGCAACGCCGCGGGGCCCTCCATGGAACTCATGCGAATCTACGTCGATTCGACGGTGCAGGGTGCCGGCATCGGCGCGGGACTGCTCCGCGAGTCGATCTCCCTCGCCAAAAAGACAGGACACCAGAGCCTGTGGCTGCAGGTATGGGACAGGAATCCGCGCGCACGCCGGTTTTACGAACGGCATGGCTTCGAAGCCGTTGGAGCCACCAGTTTCATGCTCGGCCCCGAACGCCAGTCGGATATCGTCATGGCACTCGCACTCGCCGGGGCAGCGGGGTCGTCCGTCCGGGGGGCCGGATGCGACTGAGATTCGCTGCGTTCGGCGTGCGTCGCGCTGGAACGCCGGGCACATCCCGAATCTGCCTGGCAATGAACGCAGCGGGCGCCCGATCGAACAACCCGGCGATGCCCCTGCTCGCCTGCCAGCGGCAGGACGGCAATTATTCCGTAGCCAGGGCAGCGCACCGGGCCAGCAGCGCAGGGCTGTACCGGTGCGCAGCCGGATTCGCGTAGACTGCCCTGGCCGAAACAGGCATCGAGCCGGCCTTCGGGGCAGGCATCGTAAGCGGGGAAAACGGATATGACTGATCGGATGACGATCGCAGCGGCTCTTGAGACCGTACGAGCGTCCGAAGACGGATGCTACGGCGTGCTGCTCGAGCACGGCTCATTACAGATCGGTTATTACCGGCCCGCGGGATTCGATCCCCAGCAGCCGCACGCGAAGGATGAGGTGTACATCGTACAGTCGGGCCACGGCTACTTCGTGCTGGGCGACGAGCGCCGACCCTTCTCTCCGGGCGAGGCATTATTCGTTCCTGCGGGCGTCATACATCGATTCGAGGATTTCTCTGACGATTTCGCCGCATGGGTCATTTTTTACGGACCCGCCGGGGGCGAGACCCCGTGAGGCCTCCGAACCTGGCGGACGGCCCTGACAACGCGGGGGCGCGAAAGTGACTGTCGTGCTGGGGGTAGGCAGTGTCTTCTTCCTGTCTGCCGACCCGGACGCGCTGTATGCCTGGTACAGCCGTTGCCTGGGTGTCGACGATACGGCTACCAGCGACTCGGCCGCGATGCGACGCCAGCAGCTGGTCTGCAGCATCCTCGATGGCGGCGGCGCGGCCAGCGGCGAATGTCGGGACGACTTCACGTTCAAGCTGATTGTCGACAACGTCGGCGACACGCTGAGGTCAATCGCGGATCATGGCGGAATCGTGATCGGCGATACGGAAACAGCAGAAGGCTGGCAGCTCGGCTGGTTCATCGACCCGGAGGGCAACAAGGTCGAACTCTGGCAGCCGCGCTTCAACTGAGCGCAGTGTCGAGCAACAGCGGCGACAGGCTCACCGCGAAAGCCACACGACCTCGAGCATTTCCGTCAGACCCGCAGCTCGAAATTTCGGCGGGCAATTCGCAAGATCGTCGTGAGCGAAAGCCCGCTGCAGGTCTTGCCAGTAAGCGAGCAATTCGTCGGCAGGCACCGACCACGGCGGCCCCGGGGCCTTATCCTGCTCGTACTCGAGCGTAATGATCATCCGGAACGCATCCGGGTGGAGCAACGACTTGACGTGGTCGGTATAACGCGCGCGATCCCGGGGATCTACGGCCACCAGCGCACCGCGGTCGTAAAGCGCGTCGAAGCGTTGCGAGGACCACGCAAAGAAATCTCCGCAGCAGACCCTCAAAGGCAGGCTGCCAGCGCGATAGCACGGCAGTCCGCCTTCGATTGTCGTCTCGAATCCCAGGCTGTTCTCGGCAAACAGCGCCTGCACGGCGATTTCCGACAGCTCGATGCCTGTGACGTCGTAACCCTGGCGAGCCAGCCACAGCAGGTCGACGCTCTTGCCACAGAGCGGCACGAGTACGCTGCTGCCGGACGGCAGGGCTGGCCAGTAACGCCTCAGCAATGCACTCCCGCCCTGTTCGTGCCAGCCGGTGCGTCCCTCGCGCCAGCGTGCTGCCCAGTCCTCACTCATCTCCGCGACTCCAGGATGCCAGCCGGTAACGACGGCCCAGATGGTATCACCGGCCTGCGCTAGATAGCGTCATGCACTCCATGACCGGCAAACCGCTTGCAGTTTACGGCACCGACCGCGGCCGGTAAGATTTCGCGCTCTTCGTCTGGCGTCTTGCGGCTTGCCGGCCGCTTGCACGATTCGATTCACGCAAGGAACCCGGAAATGCCACACGCACGCATCATCGACGGAAAGGCCAAGGCGGCAGAGCTCCAGGAATTGATCCGAAGGGAAACCGCCGAACTCATGGCCCGGGGCGTCAAACCCGGCCTCGCGGTCGTCATAGTCGGCGAAGACCCTGCCAGCCAGGTGTACGTACGAAACAAGAGCCGGACGGCCGAAGCCTGCGGGTTTCACTCGGTCCAGCACTCCCTGCCGGCCGACGCGACGGAGGCCCGGGTGCTTGATCTCGTCAGGCAGCTGAACAATGACGCGGCGATACACGGAATCCTCGTCCAGCTGCCGCTGCCGAAGCACCTCGACGAAGACCGCGTCACGCAGACGATACTCCCCTCGAAGGATGTCGACGGATTTCACTATCAGAATATCGGGCGGCTGGCGGCTGGCCACCTCGACGGCGCATTCGTACCGTGCACTCCCGCCGGCTGCATGCTGATGATCGAGGACGAGATCGGCAAGGACCTCTCCGGCCTCGACGCAGTCGTCGTCGGCCGCTCGAATATCGTCGGCAAGCCCATGGCGAGCCTGCTGTTGAAGGCAAATGCCACCGTAACTATCTGTCATAGCCGGACCCGGGATCTGCCCGAGGTCTGCAGGCGCGCAGACATTCTGGTCGCGGCGGTTGGCCGCGCCAACATGGTCAAGGCGAACTGGATCAAGGAGGGCGCGATCGTCATCGATGTCGGAATCAACCGCGTGGAAGTCGACGAGAGCGGAGAAAAGCGCTCTCGGCTCACGGGCGACGTCGATTACGACGGCGCCCGCCGGGTCGCGGCTGCAATCACACCGGTGCCCGGCGGCGTGGGGCCGATGACTATCGCGATGCTGATGTTCAACACACTGCAGTCGGCTCGCTACGCCGGCAGATAGTCGACGGACGTCAGAAGCTTCGTTTCGACTCGAGCAGTACCTGGACGCTGTCGATCGACGAATCCCCGTCCAGCGGAAAGGCCACGTCGAGGTGGACTATCTCACGCCCGCTCGACCGGGTCGGCGCGAAGCGCAGCCCGAAACCGACGTCCTTCAGCCATCCCAGGGACTCGTCGGCAACCGGGTTCCGCCCCCAGGTCCGGCCGATGTCCGCGAAGGCCGCGACACCGACGCGAAACAGGCGAAACGGGTACCAGTCGGTGAAATAGCGCTGCTCGATCGTAAACAGCGCCCTTGATTCACCGGTCTGGTACCGCAGCGGATAGCCGCGCAGACCGGTGTCGCCACCGAGCTCCAGCAGGTTGTCGAGATCCAGCTCATTGCCCCAGGCACCATCGAGCGTCATGAAGAACAGCCGCTTTTTGGACTGCTGGCGATAGTAACGCGCGTCGACGGACAGCAAGGTATTCGCGCTGTCGCCGTCGTCGAACCGGCCGCTCAGCGCCGATCGCAGCAGCAGCGCGCGGTTGTCCATCGAGCCCCAGCCTTTGCTGTAGCTCCCCTGGTAGATGAGCGAGTCGCGGTTCGACCCGAACCCTTCGCTCGCGAAACCGATCTGCGCCGTCAGCCGGGTTCCCAGGTAGAAATCCTCGGTACGCTCGATCTGGTCGCGGTTGGCCGACTTCTCGAACTCGTCCTCGAGCAATTCGAAGCCCACGAATGGATAAACGAGCTTCCGGTCCTCCGGCACCACGGCCTCGAGCTGCCCGCCCTGCACGGGCTCGAAGCGGTTGTCGTCGTAGACCATGCCCGCCGTCCAGCGCCGCACCCAGCCCTGCTGCAGCCCGCGCGAGCGTCCGCCGAACAGCAGGTAGCGCTCCACCCGCTGGCGGTACTCGGCAGCTCTTTCGCCCAGGTCGTAGAAGCGGTCAATCAGCTCGTCATTGAAGATCTCACCGCCCAATGCCCAGCGCGCGTCGAGCGCATAAAAGGGCCGCACGACAGACAAATGCTGCGAGTCACCGTCCGAATTGTCGGCGAGCTTCAGGCGCAGCGTCGTCCAGCTCTTCCTGACGTTACGATCGAAGAACTCGAAACTCGTCGACTCCCGATCGACATTGTCCTCGTACGCAAGGCGGACGTACGTACCGTAGCCAAGCAGGTTTTGCTCGGTCAGCGAGACCCGTGTCTTGTTTTCCCCGCCCTTCCGGGAGACGGAAAAACCGGGATTCAGCGTCCAGAGATCCCGGGTCCATACGACGATATCGACCTTGCCGTCCTTGACCGCAACCGGCGTGATCCTGACGTCATACAGGTAGTTGTTGCGGCGCAGGATGCGCTCGGATTCGTCGATTACTCGCCGGGAATAGATGTCGCCCTGGCGAAACAGCAGCTGCGCGAATATGACCGATTCGCGGGTCATGACGTGCCAGCGATTTGCTGTTCGGTACAGCCAGTTGTTTTCGCCGGGGACACTCAGGTCGAACACGTTGTTTCGGTCGAACGCGATGTTCCCGATCACGGCACCCATGGCCTCCAGGTCTTCGTCCTTCGGCACATCGGCCGGCCTGGCGGCTCCCCTGGCAGCTCCCTCCTGCCCCGCATCCTGCAGCTCCGCGGGCGCCGGAGCATCCGTCTGGGCGCAAACGAGCTGAAAGGCAGCGGGTGACAGCAGCAAGAATGCCAGGCAGACGGCCCTGCGCATCATCGGCACCGGATTGTCGATCAAGGCCAGCATAGCGATCGCCCGGCTTCCTCCCGGCGAGTGACGCTCACATCATAGACGGTGCGCCTGGCCTTGTCGGCGGCAATCCGTCAAATTGCGGTTTTCACGTACCAGAATCGGCGTCTTTGGCGTCGCCGCGATGGCAGGCGCGGAACGGAACGGTAGAATGCACGGTCGACAGGCAAAGGGCCGGGAAACATGCAGGTACGGAGCGGCGAAGAATTCAGGACCATCTGGCTGCACCCGCGGGACGAGTCGGTAGTACAGGTCATCGACCAGCGCAAGCTGCCGCATCGATACGAGACCTTCGACCTCCGGAGTTACCGCGACGGCATCCTCGCTATACGCGAAATGGTTGTCCGCGGGGCGCCGCTGATCGGGGCCACGGCGGCCTGGAGCGCGTATCTCGCGGCCCTGGAGGCGCCCGCAAGGAGCAGGATCGATTTCGTGCGGCAGGCGGCTGGCGAACTCGCGGCGGCGCGGCCGACGGCCGTCAACCTGCGCTGGGCGGTCGACCGACTTCTCCGCCGGATGTCCGACTCCGACGGCCATGACCTGGCCCAACAGTTGCGAGATGAAGCGGAGGCGATCTGCAACGAGGACATCGAAATCTGCCGCGGCATCGGTCGGCATGGGCTTACGATCATCGAGCAGATCGCCGCGTCGAAGCCCGGACAGACCGTGAATATACTGACCCACTGCAACGCCGGCTCCCTGGCCACGATCAACTGGGGCACGGCCACCGCCCCGATCTATTTTGCGCACCAAGCGAAGCTTCCCGTTCACGTCTGGGTCGACGAGACGCGCCCGCGCAACCAGGGCTCGCAATTGACGGCGTGGGAAATGGCCGAACGCGGAGTCCCGCATACACTCGTTGTCGACAACGCGGGCGGGCACCTGATGCAGCACGGAATGGTCGACCTCGTGCTGGTCGGGACCGACCGGACGACGCGGACCGGCGACGTCGCGAACAAGATAGGCACCTACCTCAAGGCGCTCGCGGCCGCAGACAATGGCGTCCCGTTTTACGTCGCCCTTCCATCCACGACAATAGACTGGTCGATATCTGACGGGCTTACTGACATCCCGATAGAAGAGCGCGACCCGCACGAAGTCACACATATCACGGGCTCAGAGAACGACAGGCTGTGTACGGTCAACACGGTGCCCACGCGCACGCCGATCAGCAACTACGCGTTCGACGTCACGCCCGCCCGCCTGGTGACCGGCCTTGTAACCGAGTGCGGCATCTGCGAAGCAAGCGAGCGCGGCCTGTCCGGCCTGTTCCCGGAGCGGGCCGCAGACTCCGAATCGTTGCTGCGGTCCTGATGATCGACGAAGGATATATCAAGTTCGATATCGACTGGACGCAGACTGGCCCCATATGCCTGGCCGAGGTCGACGAACTGAATCGCTGGCGCGAGCCGCTGATGGCGGCGGGGCTCATCGGGCATTACGATGATCTCGGCATCGGCTACGGGAATATCAGCGTTCGACTGGCCCATGGCCGCGGTTTCATCATCAGTGGCACACAGACCGGACATATCGTCCACGCCAGCGGCGAGCACTATGCTCTCGTCACCGGCTTCGACATCGGCGCGAACCGCATCGAGTGCCAGGGATCCGTCAAGGCATCGTCGGAGTCACTGACCCATGCTGCGATCTACGCCGCGGACCCGGGCATCAATGCCGTGGTCCACGTCCACCAGCCCCGTCTCTGGTCGGAGTTGCGCGGCGCCCTGCCTGCCACGGACCCGCGCGTCGCGTACGGAACTCCGGCGATGGCGCTCGAGCTGGAACGGCTTTGCCGGGATCCGGAATTCCGCAAATCGGGAATCGCAGTAATGGCAGGCCACGAATCCGGTCTTATCGCCGTCGGGCCGACGCTTGCAGATGCGGCGACACGCATCCTCGAGCTGAATGCCGAATCCGGCGCGGCCGGGTAATTCGCAGCCCCGCTACTGATCCCCGGCGACGGTCACGGGCATCAACCTGAATCGGTAGGTGCGACAGCTGCGCGCCCGCTGCAGCAGTTCGTTCGGCCCGAGCGGCTCAAACGAAGATGCCTTGATTGCCTGCAGCGCCGGCCGGCGAAAGATCCGGTGCGAATAGTTCTGAACCTTTACGCTGTGGATCTTGCCTTCCGTGTCGATCCGGAAACACACGGTCGCGTCACCCTCGATGCGATCGCGTCGGGCAATCCGTGGATATTGCGGAAAGGCCGTCGTTGCCGGCGTGCGGTCCGTCGACGAATCGATGAAAAAGCGGATCAGGGTCGAGTCCGTACGACTCTCCTCCTGCGATTCGGCGTCTTTCGCTTCGGTCTGATCCGCGCCTGCCCACGCGGGCACCAGCAGAGCCGAGTACAGCAGGCTACAGGCCAGCAATCTCCCGAAATCAGGGAACTTTTGCATCGCCTGCCCGAATCTGCCGATCATCGACCTCGATCTCGGGCGCAACCGGGGCGACGGCATCCAGGTACATCGCTCGCGCTACTTTCAAGGTGTGCGCGCCGGGGCGCAGCGCCTCACCCTTTTCGAGGTCTTGCTCCGCCTTGTCGTATTGACGGAGCTTGATATAGACCACGGCTCGGTTGTTGTAACCGCGCCAGTTCTTGTCGTTTCGAGCGAGCAGCATGTCGCAGTACTGCAGCGCGGTCTGGTACTGGGCCAGCAGGATATATCCCGCACAGAGATTAGACAGTGCGGCCTCGTGCTCTCTCTCGCCCACCGCGACGTTCAAGCCGCGCAAGGTCAGACGCACACCTTCTTCCGCTTCTCCGGCAAGCAGGGCCTGGGCCCCGTCGGCCAGGTCCGGATTACGCTGCCCAATTACGGTTTTCGGTATGGCATCGCTGTCCATCCCTGTGTGCTGCGCGATAACGATGTCGGATACCAGCAATGCTGCGACGATTGCGACCAGGCTGCGCATAAAGACTAACCTCTGGGGATTGCGGCACCCTGTTTTCCGAAAGGGCCGCGCGGACCCACTTTTCCGACCGGGAGCCGGTACAACGGGAATTTTAGACCAGCTTCACTCCGAAAAATTCAATAGTTCGCTGCCAGGAGAGCTCTGCCGCATCCCTGTCGTATCGCGGCGTCGTGTCGTTATGAAACCCGTGGTTCGTGCCCGGGTAGAAATGCGCGGTATAGGCCTTGCCCGACGCATCCAGCGCCGCCTTGTACGCCGGCCAGCCCTCGTTGACCCTGTCGTCGAACTCGGCGTAGTGAATCAGCAGCGCCGCCGCAATTCGGGGCACATCGGCAGGATCCGGCTGCCGCCCGTAATAGGGCACCGATGCCGCCAGGTCCGGCACTCGAACCGCAAGCTCGTTGCATACCCCTCCGCCGTAGCAGAATCCGACGCAGCCGACTCTGCCGGTAGACCGCTCATGGCCCTGCAGAAAGCTTACCGCCGCAACGAAATCCTGCAGCATCTCGTCCCGGTCACGCTGCCGCTGTAATTCCCTGCCCTGGTCGTCGTTGCCCGGGTAGCCGCCGAGCGGCGTCAAGGCGTCCGGCGCAAAGGCGACGAATCCGGCTTTCGCGAGACGCCGTGCCACATCCTCAATGTAGGGGTTCAGGCCGCGATTCTCATGGACAACGACGACTCCCGGGAACCTGCTGCCGGCGCCGATCGGCGTCGCGAAGTAGCCTCGCATATCGCCGGCGCCCTGCGGCGAACCGTAATGCCGGTAGCCAACCTCGATCGCCGGATCGGCGGGATCCACCTGTTGCGCGAGCGCATAGTTCGGGCTCAAGGCATCAAGCAGCGCGGCCGCGGCGACGCTGGATGCCGTGACCGAGGCAGCGCGGTCTATGAACTGCCGCCTGTTGATGGTGCCATGCACATAACCGTCGAACAGGTCCAGGATACGCCGATCGACTTGCCCGACTGGTATTCTCCGTTGGCTCACCGGTGCCCCTCCGGATTGACGGTGCCCTGACCGGGCAATACCTGAAATATACGTCTCGCTGCTCGCGGGGCCAACCCGGCCTCTATTGCATTTTCCCAGGCAGGTGCGCATCGTCAGCGCAACGCCGGTGCACACAGCCCCCACGCGCGGGGCCGGGGCAGATCCCGAGGGAGTCATGTTCGGTTACCGCCACGCCTTCCACGCCGGCAACCATGCCGATGTCCTGAAACACCTGGTCCTGGTGCAGTTGCTGGACTACTACCGGGCGAAGCAGAAGCCTTTCTGGTATGTCGATACTCATTGCGGCGCCGGCGCTTACAGGCTCGATGAAGGTCCGGCGCAGGCGCGGGGCGAGTATCGGGACGGGATTGGCCGTTTGTGGGATCGGACGGATCTGCCGCCTGCAACGTCCCGCTACCTCGAACTCGTAGGCCGATTCAACCCTGACGGCAAGTTGAATCGCTATCCGGGCTCTGCCTGGTTTGCCTCCGAAATCCTGGGGCCGGCGGACAGGCTGTGGCTTTTCGAATTGCTCCCGGCGGACTTCCAGGCGCTCAGAACCCGGTTTTCGGCCGACAGTGTCAGGACGCGCGTACAGTGCCAGGACGGCTTTGCGGCGCTGCGCGGCCTGCTGCCACCGGCCTCGAAGCGCGCGCTCGTGCTGCTGGATCCGTCTTACGAGCTCGCCGAAGATTATGCGCGAGTCGTGGATTCCCTTGCCGATTCATTGCGGCGATTCTCGACCGGTACCTACGCCCTCTGGTATCCGCTGCTGCGCCGACGCGAGGCCGACAGGCTGCCGCGACAGCTGGGTGCGCTGGCGGCCCGAGCCTGGCTGAACGTCCGCCTGATGGTCAGACGCCGGCCGCTGGACGAGGGTGGCCTGTACGGCAGCGGCTTGTACGTGATCAATCCACCCTACACCCTGCCGGCAATGATCGAGGCCGAGCTGCCGGCAGTGGCGCAGAGCCTGGCGCAGGATGACAAGGCAGGATTCACGCTCGACTTCGAGATTCCCTGATGGCCGGGTGAAGCTCTATTCGTCGACCTGCACCTTTCCCCTTACGTTGGCGACCCGCAGCGAACCGCTGCCGGACTCCTCCACAATAAGGTCCTGTTCGACGTCGTCCACATCGATGCCACCCGATCCGTCGTCGATGCGCACACTGCCGCCAACCTCCCGGATCTCGATGCTGCCAGAGCCGTCCACGATCGACAGGCTGCCGCCGACGCCCGTCACCGAAACAGAGCCCGAACCGTCCTCGATCCGGACTTCACCGCCGACGTGCCGCAACGTGATCGATCCGGAGCCGTCATCGATACTGACGTCTCCGAGTACGTCCCGGACCTCCATGGCCCCTGAGCCGTCGTCCACGGCGAGACCGAGGCGGCTCGGCACCCGCACCTCGAGGCTGATACCCGGACCGTCGCCCCAGCCGAACCCCGTTTCTTCAAAGTAGCTCTTCAGAACGGCGCTGTCGCCACGGCGTTCGAGTGTCAGCACCAGGCTGTCCTCGATCAGCTGGCGCGCACCGTCTTCATTGCGCCCGGGCACCGAGATCGTAGCGTTAACCTGCACTTCGTCGAGATCCGGGCTGCCGACGACCGATAGATCACCCGAACCGGTTTCGACCTCCAGGTGGCCGATTCCCTCGGCGTCCAGCCGGAGGTCCCGCGTTTCAACGAAGCCGTTCGTAGCGGCGTGAGCCAGCGTCGCCGCAAACGACAACAGAAGAATAATGCCCCTCATGATCCTGCTCCTGGCGTGAATCCAAACACTCCGGCGCCGGGCTGTGCCGGGCTGGTTACTAGTTGGATGCCCCTCGAGAAGCAATGGTTGCACGCGTTTGCATATACTGTCCCCCGAAGCGAACAGGCGGCCGAGTCGCAAGGATTACCGGAGAGGAACCTGATGCAGGACCAGGATCGTGGCGCGGCACCGGCAGCGGGTCGATTCGTACAGGTGCCGCGACTGGATGTGCGCGAGCTCCTGGCGGAAGCCGCGGGCCGCGAGCGGGCCGCCCGGCGCGTGCTCGACGCCTGCCGGGGCAGCGGTTTTTTTTGTGTCGACGGATTTCTGCGGCATTCCGGCACGCACGCGCGACTCCTTCAGGCGATGCGCGAGTTCTTCGACCTGCCCGCGTCCGATCCGCGCAAACAAGCCGTGGACGTCACCGGCCAGGCGGATACCCGGGGATGGATGCCGCTGTTTCGCGAGCCGGCCTATCAGCCCGGAACGCTGGCCAGGGTCGAGTCGTTCGACGTGGGGCGCCCGCGCAGGGCGAGCAACGATGCAGGTTACCTGGCAAACCGCTGGCCCCGGATACCGGGTTTCCGGAGCGTCGTCGAAGAGGCCTGGCATCAGTTCACCGACATCGGCATGGCGGTCCTCGAGGCACTTGGCCTCGCCCTCGGATCCGAGCCATCGTTCTTTGCCGGGCGCTGCAGGTCACAGGACCTCAGTACGATGCGACTGCTTCACTACCCGGGCGTCCGTCCCGGTCGGCCGGACGACGCAAATGTCGGCATCGCGGCGCATACCGACTTCGAGTGCATCACGCTGATTTCACAGACGGCTCCCGGTCTCGAACTTCAGGATCGCGACGGTACCTGGCACGACGTACCCGTCGGGCCCGACAGTATCGTCGTCCTGCTCGGCGACATGCTGGAGCGATGGACCAATGGCGCGCTCCGCGCAACCGGCCACCGGGTCCGCAACCAGCCCGGTCAGCGTTACAGTGTCGTGCTCTTCTTTGCCGTCGACGATGCTGTCGTCGTACAACCGGAACAGAGCCTCATCAATCCCGGCGATACACCGCGCTATGCGCCGCTCCGGCAGCGCGATCATTCCCGCGCCCGGTTGGCGGAAGCGGAGAAGAACCGGGACGAGTATGCACGCACTGGCTACGGCATAACCTGAATCAGGTACCGATCCGTCTCAGAGTATGCTCTTCAGGGTTTCACGGGATATGTTCGCGCCGCAAATCACGACGACCACCTTCTGGTCGGCATAGCGCTCACTCGCAGCCAGGAGCCCTGCAAGAGCGACACCCGCAGACCCTTCGAGCAGCATGTGATGCGCATCGATGAATCCGCGCATGGCCTCCGCGATCTCGTCCTCCGAGACGACGACGAAATCGTCTATCAGGTCGCGGCACAGATCGAAAGTTATCGCTCCCTCTTCGATACCGCCGGCCGTTCCGTCCGACAGGGTCGGCTCACTCGACTGGTCAAGTATGTGCCCCGCGCGTATCGAGTCAGTCATTACGACGGATGCGGCCGGCTGACAGGAAACGATCTTCACGGCGGGGTGCACGGCCTTCAGGAAAGCCGCAATTCCACTGATGAGCCCGCCGCCTCCGACGGCAACAAAGACAGCATCCACGTCCGGCAATTGCCGGGAGATCTCGACGCCGCAGGTCCCCTGACCTATCACGACGTCGATATCGTTGTACGGCGACAGGTATTCCATGCCGTGTTCCTCGGCATAGGCCCGGGCGTGCGTCTCCGTGTCGAGGCCATCTTTGCCGAAAAGTCGAGCCTCGACTCCGGCGCGCCGTATCGCCGCCAGCTTCGTCGACGAGGTCTTCTCGGGGACGAATACCAGGCCGTGGACGCCGAGTTCCCGCATCGCGTGGGCAACGGCTGCGCCGTGATTCCCGCTCGAGGCGGCCACGCAGCCCTTCTCCTTCTGCTCGGCGCTCATAGCCAGGAGTTTGTTCGTCGCACCGCGCAGCTTGAAAGAGCCCGTCAGCTGCAGGTTCTCGAGCTTCAGCCACACGCTCGCCCCCGAAAGTTCGCTGAAGTACGGCGAATAGTCGAGTGGCGTTTCTCGAACGTGGCCACGAATACGATTCGCCGCCAGCGCAATATCGGCAGGCAAGCGCGCCCGGTTCAGCGCCACGAGCCCAACCCCCACACTCGCCCGGTCAGTTTGCGGCTCGCAGCGGGAATCCGGCGGCAGCGTCGCGGCGGGCTCACCTTATCACCTGCTCCCTGTAGCCCGCCGGCGGCCGCATCAGGGAAGCGTCGATGTCCCGAATTTCGCTCGACTTGAACCGCATTTCGTTGGTGACTCCCCCGGTGTCGTCGAAATCGGCAGACCTGACCGGAAACCCTTCGATGTCGCGCATATGCGAGAACACGTCGCTGCGCGGCCCCATCAGGTCGAACCCGTCGCGCGAGAAGGCGCTGCGCATGTCTTCGAAAAAGCCTGCCATTGACTCGATGACCGGACGGATGTCATCGCCGCCTGTGACCTGTGACCAGTCGGCAACGCAGAGTTCGCGCGACCTTGCGCCCTGTTCGAGTATGTCGTAGGTCTCACAGGAAAGCCCGGCCACCGATTCTTCTCCTGCGCCCTTTCGAAAGTCCCGCGGAGCCGGAGCTTCGGTCACTTCGCCGAACTGTTGACGCAGCATCTGCCTGGCGAACTCCTGCTGTTCAGGCGGCAACTGCTCGAGAGCCATTTCAGCTTCCCGCAGAGCCGAGCTGACCTGGTCCGCCATAGCCATTATCGAACCCCTGTCCAGCACGACGTATTCCCTGGTCGTATGATCGATCGCAATCAATTCCTGGCTGTCGCTTCGATAGATCAGCGAGCCTTCGTCGCCCTGCGACGACTCACCGGCATCGAGGCGCAGCGAATCCCCGTCAACGTAGATCACCAGGTCCGTATTGATCGTCCGGTCGGGCAGCCGCTCCTCGGCAGCCATCCGGATGACCGTACCCGCCATTGCGAGCTGGCCACAGCCAAACAGAACTATCGTTAGTATCAGCCTCACCTCGAATCCCCAGTCTCGACCTGCTCGTATTAAAGAACGGGCCGGTCTGAGCCGGCCCGTTTCGCCATCAGGAGGAGCGGATCAACCTGCTTCCTGCGCCCGTATATATTCGAGGCCTTCCTTGATGATTACGCCGTAGCGTCGCGCCCAGCGGCGCACCTCGGCCCAGGTCGTGACCGTGTTCGCCTCCCTGAGCATGTCGCCAGCAGTTTCGACTACGCGGCGCTCGATACCGCGGTAGACGACTTCGCCGCTCATCGAGTCTACGGCCTCGACCACCAGCGTCGCCTCGCCGATCTCCGAAAGATATATCTCGCCGCGACCGACGATTTCGGGCGGAACATAGGACACGATGTCGAGCAGCACCCCTCGAATCATCAGGACGTCCGGACCGGGTTCATCGACGAATTCCCAGCCCTGTGCTTTCGTCACTTCCTCGCGAAATACTTCCGTAACGGTCTGCTCGAGCTTGGCGCGATCGGCGTCGCTGATCCAGAACTCGCGTGTTCCCGACCTGCGCGCAGTCAGGGAGGAGACCTTCGGCACCGCCCGGAATTCGAACGCTGCGCCGCCCGGCATCACTTTCTTGTACTCGCTGAATTTCACATCCGGGTCGGCGTAAGCGAGCTTGAATCGAGAGTTATCGATCGGAACGAGCCCGTCGTAGGTGACCTCGGCCGTGGGACCGCTCTGCAGGCTCGGCGCCGGCGCTGTCGAGCAACTCGCCAGGACGACAGCCGAGGCAGTCAATAGAAACCTATTCATCTTCAGACCTCGTGGTTGATAGTAAGACTGTTGAGGAAGTGCCGTGTGACGGCCATTGCGCTGAACGAATCCGGCGGCCTTGGTATCAGGAAATTTCCGCGAGACTCGGCTGCGTTACATTCTCAGGGCTGGGCCACGCCCTCGCCGGCCCTGAACGGATAGGACTCGAAAAACTTCGGCACGGCTGCGTTAACACGAGCCTCGAGATTTTCGAAGGCATCGTCGCGGACGCGGCCTATGCCGACAGCCTCCCAGACCAGCTTCTTCTGCCGTGCGTCGACGAGATCGATGTTGACCGTGCCCTCGGTATACTGGCTCACGTGCGTTTCGGTTGCATAGCCGTAACCCATCCAGGGATCGTAGAAACCGCGCCGATAGCCGTAATACCCGTAGCCGCCGTACATCGGGGCCGGGCTCGTCGAGACTTTGGTCTTGTCCTCGAGCCGCGCATTGAAATTGATGAGCAGGTCCGGATCGTCCGATTTCTGGTAGCCCCGGGCCACCATCTCGCGATCGATGGCCTTGGTCATGTACTGCGAAAACAGGCTTTGGTAGCCGCTCGTATCAGGCCCGGCATCGGCGAAGAAGTTGTAGGTCCTGTAGTCGCTGAAATCGACGGTCTTGTCGAAATCCGAGCGGATCTTGCCGCCGGATGAGCAGCCGGCGAGCGCAATAGCGCAGGCGAAGATGGCCGCTCGCAGAACCAGTTTGTTTGTTTGCATGGTAATCCCCGTGGAATGCCAGGTTGGCGACAGGACTGCCCCACTGTCCGGGCCGGAATGGTACTACTGCAGGGGCCCGCTCGCCAATCCTCGGATACAAGCAGTTACAACTCAGATCTGGCACGCTGGGCTGACGTTTCGGAAAATGGCGGCACAGGAGACCGGCGGGCCAGCGGTGCGGAAAGTCTCCGACAACGCCTGCAGTCCGGCGTCAACCTGGCAAGACCTGGGGAAAACATGTTTCGTAGTGGCTCCTGGCCTCGAATTTGCCTGCTCGGCGCCGTCTTTGCGGCCGAAGCAGCCCATTCCGTCGGCCAGGAGGTCGCCGATATCCCGTTTTTCGACGCGCTGCCCTGGGCGGGGGCATCCGCCTGGGCCAGAGCCTGTACCGCGCATTCGACACCGACGACCAGCGCCAGTTCGACCTGATCCCGCTCTATCTGTATAAGGGCAAGCTATTGTTTTTTCGCGGGACCTCCGGGGGCGTGCACCTGCTGAACCGCGACAGCCTCGAGCTCAACCTGCTCGGACGTTATCGCTTCCAGAAACTGGATCCGGATCGCAACGAATATTACGAAGGCCTTAGCGAGCCGCAAGCAGAGCGTCGACGCCGGCGTCGAGCTGACGGTCCGCGGCCGCTGGGGCGAATTCCGGGCCGACTGGCTGTCAGACGCGCTCGACCGGCACGGCGGGCAGTCGGCGGGCCTCGGCTACCGTTACCGGATTCAGGGCGGTAACTGGACTGTTTCACCCTTCATGATCTGGTCCTGGCAGGACGACGCTCTGACCGACTATTACTTCGGCGTTTCCGAAGATGAGGCGACGCCCGAACGCCCGGCCTACACGCCTGGCGAATCGCAGTGGGTCAGTTACGGGTTCAACTCGTCATGGCGCCTGTCCGACCGGATCACTTTTTTCGGCAACGTGGGTTTCGGTGGAGCCGATTCCAGCGTGCTGAACAGTCCCCTGGTCGAGGAGTCCAGCGGCTCTGGGTATTCCTTGGCGGTACCTATATTTTCGGCAACGTGCGTGCGCCCGAAAGCTACGTATCCGACGAGCGAAGGTCCGAATGGTCGTGGCGGTTGAATTACGGTTACCAGGCGGACGGCAACATCGTCGGGGAGATCGACCAGGGCGATTTCAGCAAGAGCGCCTATGCGGACACGAATATCGCCGGCCTGACTTTCGGAGGGAAGCCATCGATTACTTCAAGACGAGGGCCACTCAGTTCATGGGCCAGGCCGGCTTCGCTGTCGCCAACCTCGGTATCGACGGCACGCCCGCGTACAACGATGGTGTCGCTGTCTTCACCGTTACCCGGTTCGGTCTGATGGGCGAGTTCACGATCTCGGGAGTCAAGTTCACCTACAGGCCGAATCCCGGCGGCAACTGACTGTCGAACGGCGCCACGTGTGCAAATGTGCACACCTGGCGATCATTGTCTGGACATAATCCGGTAAGCGGCGGCTGCTTCGTTGACAGTCCGATTCACGCTGTGCCACGATCGTTCAGGTAAGTAGAAGGGCACACCCGTCGAAAGGCGGGGCCGCAAAGCCACCGGTCTAAGGGGAAACCTATGACAGCGGGGTTGCCAATACGAGCTGGTCTCGCGGCCACCGGCCGCCGGCAACCCTGTCCAACGCTTGCGTCGTTGGGTTCCCCTTGAATCGATAGTTGCGGTGCCCGTGGTCCAATCCCGTGATCCGGAGTCACCATGTCCGTAACCGCCGAAAGCCTGCGAAGATCCGGCCGCTACGCTGTCCTGAACAGCGGTCGTAGTGAATTCGTTCAACCCCGGAACCTGGCGGACCTGCGCCGGATCATGGCCCTGGACTCCCGCCAGCCGACGCCGTTCCGGCCGGCTGGCGCCGGCAGCGCCTCTACCGACTGCAATACCGCATCGACCGGGACGACTATCGACATGTGCGCGCTCGACGATGTCCTGAACGTTGATGCATACAACGGCCGGATAACGGTTCGAGCGGGCGCCCGGCTGTCGAAGGTGGCCGAAGCGCTGGCAGAGGAAGGCATGGAACTCGAGGGCAGCTTCGACCTGCCCAGCCGAACTGTCGGCGGCGCTGTTGCGGGAGGCTGCATCGGGCCGTCGATCGGGTCGGAGGGGGCTTTGTTCGGATCGCAGGTCCTGAGCCTCAAAGTCGTCACACCTACAGGCAAATTGCTGAGCGTGGACAGCAGCAAGGCCAACCTCCTCGGTGCATTCAGACTAAGCTACGGAATGCTGGGAATCATCTACGAGGTAACGTTGAAGGCACGGCCGATCACTGGCTTCAACGCAACGCACCGGCGCTGCACGGTCGACCAGCTTTCGAAGGCAGCGGGGCAGCTGGCGAAAACCAACGTCGGCATGAAGTTCATGCTGCTCCCGTTCCGCGACACGGTGTACCTCGATGTGCGGCGCTTCGACTCGGCCGCCAGCGCCGGCAGGAAATTCGGCTGGAAGCTCAAGGACTGGGGAGAGAGCACCGTCATGCCGCAGGTCTTCAGGTCGCTGAACACCCTGGTGCCGATGAGCGGCATGCGCTACAGCATCGTCGACAGGGTGAGCGCGATGACGCAGGGCATCGTGAGCGGCCGGCTCGTCAATTCCGGCAGCAGTTCGACGGCCCATGCACGGGGCGGCAGCGACGGCACGAATTTTCGCTATTCGACTTGGTTCTTCCCGGCTTCGGACTTCGCCATTGTCGTCAAGGCATATCGCGACTTCTGCCTGCGTATCCGCGAGGAAACCGGCTTCCGCTGCGACATGCCAACCGTAGGCTACCGCCTGAACAGGGACCAGTCCGCCTACCTGTCGCCCGCCTACGACGAGCCGATGGTGGCGCTGCGCGCCGTATCGACGCCGACGAGCGGCTGGGAAAATTTCGCAATCGATTTCGGCGAGTTCGCGCGAAGCTGGGGCGGCACGCCCATGTTCAACCAGACGCAGGAGCTGGATCCGGCTTACGCGAGGCAGGTGTTCGGACGCCGCCTCGATTTCTTTCGGCGCATGCGTCGCCAGCTCGATCCCGATAACCGGATGATGAATCCCTTCCTGTCCCAGTATTTCCTCTGATCGTCTCGGCTGGCGGCGGCAACGCCGTCGGCCGGATACTGCTATGCTCCGGCGCGTGATCGGGGTACAGCGGTGAACGACGTCAAGACACACTACGACGAGCTCCTCGGCTCGGTCTATTCATGGATTCTCGGCGATTTCGACCAGGCCTACGCCAAGAATTCGGCCTTGTTGGACGAACTCGATGTCCGGCCCGTGAGTACGGGCATCGCGATCGACCTCGGCGCGGGGCCAGGGTGCCAGTCGCTGCCTCTCGCAGACCGCGGCTACAAGGTGATCGCCGTAGACTTTTGCGCGGAACTGCTCGGAGAGTTGCAGAGCCACGCGGCTGACCGGAACGTCCGGACCGTATGCGGGGACATCTGCGACTTCAGGCGCCACGCCGAACGGGCCGACCTGGTCGTTTGCATGGGCGACACGCTCGTCCACCTGCCAGATCGCACGTGCGTCGCGGCGCTGCTCGACGACATTGCCGCGACGCTGGTGCCCGGTGGTGCCGCGATCATCACAATTCGCGATTACGTCTCGCCGGGCCCGACCGGGGCGAAGCGATTTATCCCGATACGCAGCACGGCGGACAGGATCTTCACCTGCTTTCTCGAGTACGGGGAGGACGTCGTCAACGTCCACGACATCCTGCAGCGGCGCACGGCCGAGGGCTGGACGCTCGAGGTCAGCGGGTACCGCAAACTCCGCCTGGACCTCGATTGGGTTGCCGGCCGGCTCGCGGCGTCCGGCCTGACGGTCGAGCGCCGCTTCGAGTCCGGCGGGATGCTCGGCCTGCTGCTGCGCCGCTAGGACCCGCCCTGCCCGGCATCGCCGGGGCCCGTTGCCCTGGCAGTCCGCCAGGTCATTGAATAGAAAGGCATTTTCACCGTTGCATTCCGATACAACAAAGCACTGGACTTTATATATCGAGCTGATAGTATGCATCGCCCCGATAATATCGGACCGATATATAACGCATTAGCATATGGAGCTCCCCGTTCGATGGACGTAAAGACCGTGTGCCTCGGCATGCTGACCCAGGGCGATGCCTCGGGCTACGACCTCAAGAAATACTTCGAATCGTCTTTCGGCCATTTTTTTGCGGCCGGATACGGTTCGATTTATCCCGCGCTGGCGGCGCTCGCCGACCAGGGACTCGTGAGCTGCGAGGAAGTGCCGCAGGAACGCAAGCCCGATCGCAAGGTTTACAGCATCACCGACCAGGGCCGCGCCGAGCTTCAGGCGGCGCTCGTGGATCCGAACCCCAGCCACAAGGTGCGTTCGGAATTCCTTGCCATGATGTTCTTTGCGCATCTGCTCGATGAGAACCACATCGACACGGTGCTCAACAACCGGGTCGCCGAGTGCGACCGGCTGCTCCAGTCGATAAAAGCCTTCGAGGAGCAGGCCGGAGGCTGCGATTGCCTGCCCTCCGGGGCCCGCTTCGTTGCCGGTTTCGGCAAGGCTATAGCCTCTGCCTGCAGGCATTACATCGAGGAAAACCGCAAGGTGCTCGTCGAGCGGGAAGCGCGCGACGCCGGACCGAAAGTCGCCGCCGGCTGAGATACGTTCACCGAGCCGGATCTGGAAGTTGAAGTTAGAGGAAAGCTAAAATGAACTTTGGCAAATTCGGACCGTACCGCTCCTGGCTGATTTCCGGCGCGATTGTCGTCGGAATAGTGCTGTGGCTGGCCAGCGGGACGCAGCCCCGGCGAGGTCCCGTGACGGGCGAGGCCGAACAGGCGAACCGCAACGAGCGTACGAGCGTTCGTATCCGCCACCAGGTAGCCGAGGAGGTCGTACGAGTCATTAAGGTCAATGGGCGTACGGCGCCGGCCCGCAGCGTCGAACTGAATGCCGAAACCGAAGGCAGAGTTGTCGCTACCGGGGCTGAGCGCGGCGCGCGCATCGACAAAGGCGGCATTCTGGTGCGCCTGGACGAACGCGACCGAAAGGCGCGCCTGGCACAGGCCAGGGCGACAGTGAAGCAGCGTGAAGTGGAATTCGACGGTCGCCAGCGGCTCAAGAATGAGAGCTACGTATCCGAGGCGCAGCTGCAGGAAGCCGCTGCGTTGCTGGAGACTGCTAAGGCGGAACTGGCCCGGGCCGAACTCGACATCGGCTACATGACGATCCACGCCCCGTTCGATGGTGCATTGCAGGAGCGGCATGTCGAAGTGGGTGATTTCGTCAAGGTCGGCGATACCGTGGCAACCTTCGTCGACGATCGTACGCTGGTCGTCAGCGCGGCAGTTTCCGAGTACGACGCGAAGTATGTCGAAAAAGGCAACAAGGCATCGGCAGTGCTGGCACCGGGCGAGAATGTCGAGGGCCGCATCCGTTACGTTGCGCCGGTCGCCGACGACGCGACCCGCACATTTACCGTCGAGCTCGAGATCGACAATGCCGAGGGACATTATCCCGCGGGCGTATCCGCGGAACTGCTGATTCCGGCCGAGACCGTATTCGCGCACCGGATTTCGCCGTCGCTCCTGACCCTGGATGACCAGGGCACGGTTGGCGTTAAGGTGGTCAATGACCAGGGCATAGTCGAGTTCTTCCCGGCCGATATCGCGCTCGCAACGAGCGAGGGCGTATACGTCGCCGGCCTGCCGGCGGCTGCCACGATCATCACGGTAGGCCAGGGCTTCGTGACGCCGGGTGCCGTTGTCAACGTGGTCTCGGAAGGCGAGGTCGAAACGGCGGTTGCGGTCAAGTCGAGCCAGCAGGACCAGTAGCATGAAGATCATCGAGTCCGCTGCGTCCCATTCCCGGACGATCCTCCTTTCCCTGGTGGTGATCCTCGTCGCTGGTGTCATTACCTATGTCGGCGCGCCGAAGGAGGCCGAGCCGGATATAGAAATACCGATCATCTATATCAGCATGACGCATGACGGCATTTCCCCGGAGGACGCCGAGCGCCTGCTCGTTCGCCCGATGGAGCAGGAGTTGCGGGCCATCGAGGGCATCAAGGACATGACCGCGAATGCCTATGAGGGCGGTGCCAACGTGCAACTCGAGTTCGATGCCGGCATGAAGGCGGAATTCGCACTGCAGGACGTGCGCGCCAAGGTCGATATCGCCAAGTCCAAGCTGCCGAGCGAGACCGAGGAGCCGACGGTCAACGAGGTCAAGTTGTCCCGTTTCGATCCTATGCTCGTACTCAACATCGCGGGCGAATTGCCCGAGCGTACTCTGGCCACGCTTGCCCGGAACCTGAAGGAAAAGATAGAGGGAATCAGCGGCGTCCTCGAGGTTCGCCTGGTCGGAGTACGCGAGGAACTGATGGAAATCGTCGTCAATCCGCGCGCCATGGAGAGCTACGGGCTCGATCAGACCGAGATACTCAACCTCGTTCAACGAAACAATCGGCTCGTTGCCGCCGGCGCGCTGCACACCAGCGAGGGTCGCTTTCCGGTCAAGGTGCCGGGCGTATTCGAGTCCGTCGAAGACGTGCTGCAGATGCCGATCAAGTCGTCGGGCGGACGAATCGTGCATTTCCGGGATGTCGCGGAAGTGCGCCGGACCTACAAGGATGCCGAGACCTATGCTCGCCTCAATGGGAAACGTGCGCTTGCTATCGAGGTCGTGCAGCGCACCGGCGCGAACGTAATCAGCACGATCGACGAGGTAAAAGCGCTCGTCGAGGAAGAGCATCAGTACTGGCCGGAAACGGTCGAGATCGTCGCGTCCCGTGACAAGTCTAAGGATATCCGCCAGATGCTGACGGAACTCCAAAACAGCGTCATCGCCGCCGTTCTACTGGTATTCATCGTGATCATCGGGATACTCGGCATCCGGTCGGCAGCGCTGGTCGGAATCGCGATCCCGGGCAGCTTCCTGCTCGGCATCCTCGTCATTGTCGCCAGCGGCGTCTCGATCAACATGATGGTGCTGTACGCCCTGATCATGGCCGTCGGCATGCTGGTCGACGGGGCGATTGTTGTAACGGAACTCGCCGACCGGCGCATGGCGGAAGGCGAGTCTCGCAAGAGCGCCTACTCCGCGGCCGCGCGCCGGATGTCCTGGCCAATTATCGCGTCGACATGCACGACACTTGCTGCTTTCGTCCCCATCGCATTCTGGCCCGGCATGGCAGGCGAATTCATGAAGTACCTGCCGATCACGCTTATCGCGGTACTCTCGGCATCGCTGCTGATGGCGCTACTGTTTGTCCCGACGCTGGGCTCGATCTTCGGCAAGACGGGCGCATTGAGCCCCGAGGCAGTGCATAACCTGACCGCCGCGGAGCACGGCGATCTGGATTCAGTGACCGGCGTAACGGGAGTCTACGTTCGTATCCTGAAGCGTGCTCTGCGCCGGCCCTGGCTCAACGTGGCCGGGGTATCGGCACTACTGCTGAGCATTTACCTGGCATTCGGGTTTTTCGGCCGCGGGGTCGAGCTATTTCCGCAGGTCGAACCCGAGTTCGCGAGTATAGACATACGCGCGCGCGGCGACCTGTCGATTGATGAAAAGGATCTGCTCGTACGCCAGGTCGAAGCTTTTGTCCTCGGCTCTCCGGAAATGGAGAGCGTTTATTCGAAAACGGGTACCAGCGGCCAGGGCGCGGCGGAGGACCAGATCGGATCGATCTCCCTCAACTTCGTCGAGTGGAACCAGCGCCGCAGCGTCGACGAGATTCTGCAGGACATCCGTGAGGCCGTCGCCGGCCTCGCCGGCATCACCGTCGAAGCGCGCAAACCCCAGGACGGACCGCGCCAGGGTAAACCGATTTCCATTGAACTCTCCTCCCGGTATCCGGAGCTTCTGGAGGATACGGTGGGGCGAATTCGCAATGCGCTCGTGTCGCTGGACGGCGTCATTAACGTGGAGGACAGCCGGCCGCTTCCGGGAATCGAGTGGCAGATCGACGTCGATCGCGCCGAGGCAGCGCGCTTCGGCGCTGACATCACGCTCGTCGGCAATATGATCCAGCTCGTCACTAACGGCATCAAAATCGGGGAATACAGACCGGACGACGCGGACGACGAGATCGACATTCGCATTCGTTACCCTTACGACAGCCGCAGCCTCGCACAGATCGATGAGCTACGCATACCCACGAATAACGGTCTCGTGCCGATCAGCAATTTCGTAGAACGTGTGCCGGCACAAAAGGTCAGCACGATCCAGCGCACCGATCTGCGCAGAACAATGAAAATCGAAGCCGACGTTGCGCCTGGATTCCTCGACTCGCTGATCGTAGCGGACATGGCCGAGTTGCTGCCGAGCCTCGGCCTCGATCCACGTGTCGTGGTTTCGTTCCGCGGCGGCAGCGAGGATCAGGCGGAGGCAATGGCGTTCCTGCAGAAAGCCATGCTGATAGCGCTGGCAGCGATGGCGATCATCCTCGTTACCCAGTTCAACAGTCTGTTTCAGGCATTTCTTATCCTGACGGCAGTCGTTTTCTCGACGGGCGGCGTGCTTCTCGGGCACATGCTCATGGATCGTCCGTTCGGCATCATCATGAGCGGCATCGGCGTGATCACGCTGGCGGGCATCGTGGTGAACAACAATATCGTATTCATCGACACGTATAACGTACTGCGGCGTCGAGGCGAGGCCCCGTACGAGGCTGTGTTGCGTACCTGCGCAGTACGTCTGCGACCGGTGCTGCTGACGACTGTGACGACGATACTTGGTCTGATGCCGATGGTATTCGGCATCAACATCGACCTGATCGCCCGCGACATATCGGTCGGTGCGCCGAGTTCTCAGTGGTGGACGCAGCTCTCGTCGTCGGTAGCCGGTGGCCTCGCGTTTGCCACGGTTCTGACACTGCTCCTGACGCCCAGTCTGCTGATGATCCAGGCAAATCTTTCGGCGGCGCTGGCCCGCCGGAGGGAGCAGGCGGCCGCCGGCCTGCAGCGCGCCGCCGGCCACTGAGCCGGGGCCTCTGCCGCCGTCACGGGGAGCCCGGAGGCTGCGGGCTCATGCCCCGCTCGCCCGGAAGTTCCGCTGGCGCTAATCCAAATAGCGATTTCGCGCATCTGAAGATCAGACAGGGCGCATACCGGCGCGGTTCGGACAGCAGGGCGACCCGCCGGGGCCGCGCAGGGATCGACAGGCCAGTTACTCTTGTTATTTATCAATAACTTGCCATATTCCAGGGCCGATAGACGATCGCCAGGCTTGCGTTATACCTGTCTAGTGTTATACTTCACTACAACACCAGATAACTAACAGCCCTCAGGGGCTTCCGGGACGGACATGGACACGCTCAGAACTGGATTGGCCACACTTCTCTTCGTTGCCGCTGGCGCGCTGACCGGCTGCGGCGTCGGCGAGGCCAAATCGAACGGCCAAGCGGAGGAGACCGGGACCGCGGCCCTGCCGGTTATCGTGACGTCGCCCGAAACGATCGATATCTATGCAACCTACAAGACGACGGCGAATATCGTCGCCGATTCCGAGGCCCCGCTGCTTGCCCGGGTCAGCGGTGAAGTCGTCGAGATCCTGGTCGAGGAAGGCGACCTCGTAAGCGAAGGCCAGCTGCTCGCCCGCCTGGACGGGGACCGGCTGCGGCTGGAAATGCTCGAGGCAGACGCGAAGCTCCATCAGGCTACCCGGGAACTGGAGCGTATGTCGCAGCTCCGCGAACGGGGCCTGGTCAGTGTCGCCAGCGTCGATGGATTGCGCTACACGGTCGATTCGCTGGATGCGAGCTACGCACTGAAGAGACTCGAGTACGGCTACACCGAGATCAGGGCAACGATTCCGGGCGTCGTTTCCTCCCGGGACATAAAGGTCGGCACCCAGATGAAGGTTGGCGACACGGCGTTCAGAATCACGAATACCGAGAAGCTCGTCGCCTACATGTCGATTCCGCAGACGGAGCTGGGCAAGTTTGCGGTCGGCCACGAGGCGACCATTCGGGTCGACTCGATGCCGGAATCCGAGTTCCGCGCAACGATCGCACGGATCAGCCCGACGATCGACGCGCGTAACGGCACCTTCCGGGCGACGGCATACATCGATAACCGGAGCGGCGAACTGGCGCCGGGCATGTTCGGCCGATTCACCATTGCTTATGACCGGCATGACGATGCGCTGGTCATACCGCTGGAAGCGACGCTACGCGAGGATGGGGAAACGGTCGTCTATATAGTCAGGAATGGCACGGCCGAGCGCCGGCCGATACGCACCGGCATCGTCTCCGATGGCAAGGTGGAAGTCCTTAGCGGACTTCACGCAGAAGAGCAGGTCGTCCTGACCGGACAGTCCGGCCTGAGAGATGGCAGCCGCGTGCTCGCCAGCATCGGCCAGGACATAGGCAGCATCGGTTAGATCGGTTGTCGGTCACCGCAAACGATAACAGTAACGATTGGGGACGGGAGACTGTGACGATGGCGAGAGCAATCTGGCCAGCTGCGGCGCTGCTCAGCCTGGCGCTCGCCGCCTGCTCGGGCGAAAAGGCAGAGAAATCTGCGGACGACGAAGACGCAACTAAAGACGAAGCCCCGGCGATACCAGTCGAGGTTGCTCAACCGTCTCGCGGAGATATTTACGCGACCTATACCGGCACGGCTCCGATCGAGGCGTACCAGGATGCCCAGGTCATTGCCAAGGTTGGCGGCGAACTGACGGAAATATTTGTCGAGGAGGGTGAAGATGTCAACGAAGGCAAGGTCCTGGCCCGGCTCGACGGAGATCGCCTGCGACTCGAGCTCGCGCGGATAGAGGCCGACCTGCAGAAGTTGCGCCGCGATTACCAGCGCAATGTCGACCTGAGGGACAAGAGCCTGATCAGCGAGGGCGACTTCGAGAAGATACAGTTCGAGCTGGAAGCTCTCGAAGCAGCCTACAAGCTTGCCGCTCTCGAACTGAGCTATACCGAAATCAAGGCCCCGATCGATGGCGTGATCTCTGAGCGATTTGTCAAAGTGGGCAACACACTGGAGGCCAACACCCCACTCTTCCAGGTTACAAGCCTCGAACCGCTCGTCTCCTACCTGCACGTACCCGAACGAGAGTACCGGCGACTGGAGCCCGGCCAAACGGCAGACATAGAGATCGATGCTCTGCCGGGTGAGGTCTTCACGGGCGACATCGCCCGAGTCAGCCCGGTTGTGGACCCCGATACCGGTACCTTCAAGATCACGATCGAGGTTTCGGATCCCAGCCGCCGCCTGAAACCGGGGATGTTCGGGCGAATCAGGATCGTCCATGACAAGCACGAGAATGCGCTTCAGATTCCTCGCAACGCGATAATCGAAGATAGCGGCAGCTCGACGGTTTTCGTCGTCGAGGATGGCACTGCCAGTCGCCGTAGCATTCGCACGGGCTATTCCGAAAACGGCATGGTCGAGATTCTCGACGGCCTGGTTGACGGAGAAACCTTTGTCATTGTCGGGCAAACCGGCCTGAAAGACGGTTCGCGGGTTTCGGTCATTGACAGCGATACGTCGCAGCCTGCAAATGCGCAGGCCGCCGCGGTCGAGTAAACCTCCGGAGCAACGAGCCACCCATGCGCCGCCTGATTGAAATCGCAACCGAGCGCAGAGTCACGATCGTCATGTTCACGGTGGCGGTCGTTCTCTTCGGTCTCGTCTCCCTGTCCCGGCTGAGTGTCAATCTGCTGCCGGACATTTCATATCCAACGGTAACGATACGCACGGAATTGACCGGCGCCGCACCGATCGAGGTCGAGAACCTGCTGACCAAGCCGATCGAGGAAACCGTCGGAGTCATACGCAACGTGCGGCTGGTACGTTCGGTATCGCGCTCGGGTCAATCCGACGTGACTCTCGAATTTCTCTGGGGCACCGACATGGATGTCGCTGGTGTGGAGGTCCGTGAAAAGATCGACATACTGGAGCTGCCGCTGGAGGCCAGCCGCCCGTTGCTGCTTCGATTCGACCCGTCATCGGAGCCGATAATGCGCCTCGGCCTGCTGCATAAAGAAGGCAGCGACGCGGAGATGGACCCCCTCGCGTTCGAGGCTGCCCTGAAGAGTCTGCGTCGGCTCGCCGAGGACCGCATCAAGAACGACCTGGAGGCCGAAGAAGGTACGGCTGCAGTCAAGGTCAGCGGCGGGCTGGAAGACGAGATCCAGATACGCGCAGACCAGCGCAAGCTGTCGCAACTCGGGCTCAGTATCGAGCAGGTCGCCGCAAGAATCCGTGCTGAAAACGTGAACCTGTCCGGCGGCCGGCTCGAGGAAGGCAGTCAGCGCTTCCTGGTACGAACGATCAACGAGTTCCAGGAAGTGGAAGAATTCGGCGACGCGATTGTCGCGACGGTTGCCGGCCGGCCCGTCTATTTGCGAGATGTCGCGACGGTTACGCGCGGCTACAAGGAACGCGAGGCGATTACCCGAGTAAACGGCGGCGAATCGGTCGAACTGGCCGTCTACAAGGAAGGCGACGCCAATACGGTTCAGGTCGCGAAACGCATCGAGCGGCGGCTGGAAGGCGTTCGCAAGGCGCTGCCGGAAGACCTCGAACTCATCAAGATCTACGACCAGTCAAAGTTCATCGGCGCGGCCATCGACCAGGTCACATCGGCGGCTATTTTCGGCGGACTACTCGCCATCATGGTGCTCTACGGCTTCCTGCGGGATGCCAGGGCAACGGCTATCATCGCCCTGGCGATACCCGTGTCCGTCATCGGCACTTTCCTGCTGATGTATACAAACGATGTGTCTTTGAACATCATGTCCCTCGGCGGTGTCGCACTGGCCGTGGGCATGCTCGTCGACAATTCGATCGTCGTGCTCGAAAACATCGTGCGCAAGAAGGAGTCCGGGGCGGACGTGCTTGAGGCTGCGCGCAGCGGGACGTCGGAAGTGTCGACCGCCGTCATCGCTTCGACTTTGACGACCATCGCAGTCTTTTTTCCCATGGTCTTCATTACCGGCATCGCGGGTCAGCTCTTCCGGGACCAGGCCCTGACCGTGACTTTTGCGCTGGCATTCTCGCTGGTGGTAGCCCTGACCCTGATACCGATGCTCGCGGCGCTGGGCACCGGATCCCGATACGCTCGCGAGGACCGCGAAGCGGAGGCCGGCAGGTTCACGCGTGGCGTGGCCGGCGTCGTGCGGGGAGCCGGCTTCGTATTCGGCCTGGTCCGGCGACTGGCGTGGGCGATCCTGTGGGTCCCGTCGTGGCTGCTCCAGAGAGCGTACGGGGCAGCGGCCCGACGTTATGAGCCGCTACTGTCCTGGTCCCTGGGACACCGGGGCACCGTGGTCGGCGGCGCCGTGCTGATTTTCATCGCGACGATGGCGCTGGTGCCTGGCCTCGGCCGGGAGCTGATTCCCCAGTTGTCCCAGGGACAGTTCAGCGTCGACCTGCGGCTCGCGCCCGGCGCTCCGCTGAACGAAACCGATCGCGCAATCCAGGCGGCCCAGCGCGCCACCGACACAATCGAGTCAATCGAACTCAGCTACTCCGTCGCCGGCACCGGCAACCGGCTGGACGCGAACCCGGTCGACTCGGGAGAAAATACCGGCACCTTGAGCGTGACCCTGCGCCCGGGCGCCGGCCGCGCGGAAGAGGAGCAGGCGATGGACGCGTTGCGCGCCGCGCTCTCGAGCGTACCGGGCGTCCAGTACGAATTCAGCCGCCCTGCCCTGATGACCTTTGCGTCACCTCTGCAGATTGAAATAGCCGGATACAACCTGGACGGGCTGGCGGCCGTGAACCAGGCTCTGTTGCAGCAGCTGACCGAGTCCGGCCGCTACACCGATATCAAGACGACCATCGAACCGGGTAACCCCGAAGTGCAAATCATTTTTGACCAGGAACGGGCAGCCAAGCTCGGGCTGGCGGTCCGCGACATTGCCGACCGCGTCGTCGCGAACGTGCGCGGCGAACTAGCCACGCGCTATACGTGGCAGGACAAGAAGATCGATGTACTCGTCAAGAGCGTAGATACACGCAACGCCAGCGTAGAAGAAATCAGGAAGCTCGTGGTCAATCCCGCTTCGGAGCGCCCGGTCACTCTGGATGCCGTCGCAGACATCCGGATCGCGCGCGGTCCCGCGGAGGTAAGGCGGGTCGCGCAGGAGCGCGTGGCAATCATTTCGACCAACATAGCGTCCGGTGACCTGGCGACGGCCGTTGCCGAGGCGCGATCGATCATCGGCCGGACCGCGATGCCCTCCGGAATTACGGCAAGCGTCTCCGGACAGAACGAAGAGATGGAGGACTCGTTCCGCTCGATGCAGTTTGCACTGGCGCTGGCGATCTTCCTCGTCTACCTGGTCATGGCATCGCAGTTCGAGTCCCTGGTTCACCCGCTCGTCATCCTGTTTACCATACCGTTGGCACTCGTCGGGGCCGTCTTGGCCCTGTTCGTCACCGGCACGACGATCAACGTGATCGCCCTTATCGGCGTGATCATGCTGGCAGGAATCGTGGTGAATAACGCCATCGTCCTTGTGGACCTCATTAACCAGCTGCGCGCCCAGGGTATGGAGAAGTCGGCGGCCATAATGGAAGCCGGTCGTGCTCGCTTGCGGCCGATCATGATGACGACCCTGACGACCGTGCTCGGACTGCTGCCGATGGCCATCGGTTTCGGGGAAGGTGCCGAGGTGCGAACGCCGATGGCCATAACCGTCATCGGTGGACTCACCGTATCGACGCTGCTCACACTGATCGTTATCCCGGTCGTGTATTCTCTGCTCGACCGCAAGGTCGTGCCTGCGCCCGGCCCGGCAGCCGAGCCGGCCGGCGCTCGGGCCTGAGCCGGGGCCGCAAGATGAGGCACACCGAAATCGCATTGCACCGGCCGGTCACTACGGTCGTCGTGTATGTCGCGCTCGCGCTGGTCGGTCTCATCGCGTCGAGACTCCTGCCACTCGAAAAATTTCCCGACATCGAGTTTCCCGGCATCTTCATTCAGATCCCTTACGAAGGCTCGACTCCGGAGGAGATCGAGCGCCTGATTACGCGACCCGTCGAGGAAGCCCTGGCGACGCTCACTGGCGTCGAGCGCATGTCCTCTACCACGACCGACAGCATGTCGCAGATCTTCCTGCAGTTCGGCTGGGACCAGAGCATGGGCGCCAAGGGCATCGAAGCGCGCGCCAAGGTTGATGGCGTCCGACACCTGTTGCCCGACGACGTACGCCGGATCTTCGTTTTCACAGGCTCTCTCGGCGACCAGCCGGTGCTGCAGCTGCGGATTTCCAGCGACCGCGACCTGTCCGACAGCTACGAGATGCTGGACCGGCTGCTCAAGCGGCGTATTGAACGCATCGAAGGCGTGTCCAAGGTCGAACTGCACGGCGTGGATCCGCGCGAGATCCGGATCCTGCTGGACGCGGACAAAATGTCCGCCCATGGGATAAGCGTCGATGACCTGCTGGTTCTCGAGGGCACGAATTTTGCGGTAAGCGCGGGGCGCATAACCGACGGCGGGCAGCGCTTCAGTGTCAGGCCCAAGGGCGAGTTTACGTCGATCGAGGACATCGAGAACCTCGTCATCAATGAACAGAACATTCGCCTTCGAGACATTGCTTCCATCGAGCTGCGCAGCCCCGAGCGGGAGTTCGGCCGGCATCTTGACCGCAATTATGCGATCGGGGTGGCCATCAGCAAGTCGACGGGCGCTAACATGGTCGATGTCACCGATCGTGTAATTGAAGAAGTCGAGAAGATCGGCGAACTGCCACAGATGCAGGGAATCAAGATATTCGCAATGGACAACCAGGGAGCGGATGTCCGCGACTCGCTGTCCGACCTGCTCAATGCCGGCCTGGTCGGAGCGCTTCTGGCGATCGTCGTGCTCTACCTGTTCCTGCGCCAGGTATCGACCACGCTGATCGTCACGGCATCCGTGCCATTCTCGCTGCTGATCACGCTCGGCGCACTGTATTTCGCCGGGCTCAGCCTGAATATCCTGTCCATGATGGGGCTGATGCTTGCGGTCGGCATGCTGGTTGACAATGCGGTCGTCGTCACCGAGAGCGTTTTCCGGCATCGAGCGATGGACCCCGACCACCCGTTCGAGGCTACGGCGCGGGGCGTCAAGGAAGTCGGCCTCGCGGTGATCGCGGGGACGGCTACGACCATCATTGTATTCGTGCCGCTGATTTTTGGTGCCCGGACCGACATCACGATCTTTCTAACCCACGTTGCCGTTACGATCATCGTGGCACTGCTCGCGTCTCTGCTGATTGCCCAGACACTGGTGCCGATGCTGGCGGCGCGCGTATCCGCTCCGCCGTCGTCCGTAGGCCATGGACCGCTGATGACGCGACTGACGTCGACCTATGTGCGATTGCTGGAGTGGATTCTGGTCAAGCCATGGAAGACGTTCGGCTGTATCGTGCTGATCTGCCTCATCGGTGTCGCGCCACTTGCCCTGCAGCTGGTCAAGTTTGACCCGTTCCCACAGGAATCCGGACGTCGGCTGTACCTGAACTACTTCATCGAGGGGCAGCATCCCCTGGCGCAAGTAGAAGCAGCGGTCGACCGGATCGAGGAGTACCTGTTCGCGAACAGGGAAGAATTCGATATCAGCTCCGTCTACAGCTATTACGAGAAGGGTTCCGCTGCGACGGTCATGTTGCTGACTGACGAGGAAGACGCCAAGGTCTCGACCAGGGAAGTCCTCGAACGCGTCAAGGCGAACCTGCCGGAACTGGCGATCGGGAAGCCGAGTTTCGATTTCGACCAGCAGGGCGGCGGCGAAGGATTCAGCCTGCAGATCTCGGGCGACTCCACGACGCGGCTCAACGATCTGGGTATGGATGTCGTGCGGATCCTGTCCAGCGTCGAAGGGCTGGAGAACGTGCGCTCGGACGGCAAGACCGGGGAGCGGGAAATACAGGTGTCCGTCGACCGGGTTCGCGCCGCGGCTGTCGGCCTTACGTCACGCCAGATCGCGGATGCCATTGCAATCGCGATGCGGGGCAGGAACCTGCGCGAATTCCGCGGCGAGTCCGGCGAGATCGAAGTCCGCCTCGCCTTCCGGGAAGGCGACAAGCAGACTCTCGAGCAGCTTGCCGACCTCCCTCTCTACACTTCGGACGATCGCCGCATTACGCTCGGATCGATTGCCGATCTCCGTGTTGGAAGCTCTCCGCAGGCGATCAATCGCACCGATCGGCAGACGGCCGTCGTCATATCCGCGAACCTCGAGGACGGCGCCACGCTGGACTCCGTACGGCCTAAAGTCGAGAAATTGATGGATCTGGTAGAGCTGCCGCCCGGCTACAGCTGGAAATTCGGCCGGGGATTCGAGCGCCAGGACGAGACACAGCAGATGATGGCGCAGAACATCCTGCTCGGAATCGCCTGTATCTTTCTCGTCATGGCGGCGCTCTTCGAGTCGCTGCTCTTCCCGTTCTCGATCATTCTCGGGTCAATCCTGTTTTCGGTTCTAGGCGTCTTCCTGTTCTTCGCGGCGACCGGGACGACATTCTCATTCATGGCGTCCATCGGGATCATGATCCTCATCGGCGTCGTCGTGAACAACGGCATCGTACTCATTGATCACGTCAACAACCTGAGAAACGACGGGATGCCGAGGAACCGCGCGATCGTCGAGGCCGGCCGGGACCGCCTGCGTCCCATCCTGATGACGGTCGCGACGACGATCCTGGGCCTCGCTCCGCTTGCCGTCGGCACGACTCAGGTCGGCGGCGACGGACCGCCCTATTTCCCGATGGCGCGAGCGATCATCGGCGGGCTCGGCTTCTCGACGGTCGTTTCCCTGCTCGTCGTGCCGGCGCTGTATGCCTACTTCGATACGTTCGCTGCCTGGGGCAGGAAGGTGATGCGGACTGCCCGGGGTCAGACCGGCCTCGGCGCGCTGCGCGAGGCCGGCTGATCCGGGGCACCTCAGCGCCGAGAGCGGCTGCGCCGGCGCAACGCGAGGGCGAATCCAGACAAAGCGATCAGGCCGATGCCGACGGCCCCGCCGCCGCCGTGCCCGTGGCTGACGGCAACCGGCCTGACGATCACGGGAGCATCGAGCTGCATGTCTTCCAGCGTCAGGTAGCCCAGTTCGGATGTTTCCTCAGGCCCGATGCCGGCGAGGTATTCACCGGTCGCTGAGTCGAACAGTTCAATCAGAACGTCATAGCTACCTGTCGGGTAACCCGACTGCAGCTCCGTCACGACCACGTACTCGTCGTCCCCGGTCGCACCCCCGATCAGGAAGTCGGAGGTCACCGCATACTCGTTCCAGGGTCCGCCGTCGAGGCTCAGGTAGAGAACTGCATACACGTCGGCGGACGACCAGATCGTGTCTGCGTCGAACAGAAGGTCGATCCCGAAGAAGTAACCGTCATGGTCGTCGTCACCGAACAGGACGAGGTCAACGGCGTAGAACCAGAACTCGTTCGAGCCTGACTGTACGCCCTGTACACCGGAATCCAGTTTCCCTGACGCGATCGAAGTACGCGTGCGCTTGCCGTCTACGACCAGCGACCTGTGACGGTCTTCCGTCTCGACCGGAGCACCAGTGTGGTCACGGCCACCGGTCGCGAACTGCCGGGTCAGAGATGTGCGGTCTCCGCCCTCCTCCGCCGCGGCCGCCAGACTCAGCAGCCCGAAAAGGAGGAAGTAGATCACCGCGATCACGGTCTGAGACAGTCGGTACTCGTCCCTGCTTGTTTTCCTAGACATGGCCTTAACCTCTCACGCAAAATCGCCTAACTCGCCTCCATTAGAAGCCAGCGCCAATGAATCGAAGCTGAATCCAATGGCGAGAAAACTGAACGCGGCCTGAACGAACAGGCACGCTTGCCTAGAACGGTTTGAGGTAGCTGGTGACCGCTCACACGCCTGCCCAGGACTCATTCGGCGTTGCCGTCGGTTACCTGATGTTCGGAATCGCGGCGGGACTCGCGCTGGATCTCTGCGCCAAGTGGCTGCTCGCTTCCTATTCGCTCGAGCAGTTCGTGTTTCTTCGCTCTACTTTCGGATTGCTTACGCTCCTGGCGCTGATTCGCTGGTACGGTGGCCTCAGCAGCCTGCACACGCGGCGATGGCGATGGCACCTGTTGCGAACCGGCCTCGCGTGCATTGCGATGTTCGGTTTTTTTTACGGCTTGTCGAAGATGCCCCTGGTCAACGCACTGACGCTGGCCTTCACCGCGCCCCTGATCGTCACGGCGCTGTCGGTGCCGCTGCTGGGCGAGCACGTGGGCTGGCGACGCTGGACCGCCGTCATGGTCGGTTTCGGAGGCGTCATGCTCGTCCTCAGGCCGCAATCCAATTTCGACATGGCGGCGTCGCTCGCACTGCTTGCATCTGCGGCCGGCTACGCCGGCCTTGCCATCACTGCGCGCAAGCTGGCTGCGACCGAAACGACCTTCTCGATGTCGTTCTATGTGATCGCCGGCCCGCTGACGATTTCGAGTTTCCTGCTCGGGGGCGACTTCCGGTCGCCGGAGCCCTTCGCGTGGCTCCTGTTCGTACTCGCAGGAATCTGCTCGGCCGCTGCCTGGGTTGGCATCGTCGGAGCCTATCGACGCGCGCCGCCGGTCGTGCTCGCACCCTTTGAATACACGGCGCTGATCGGCGCCGCAATCGCCGGCTACTACATCTGGAACGAAGTGCCCGATCGCTGGGTCGTTGTGGGCAGCTCGATCATCATGGGAAGCGGGCTTTATATCGTCAGTCGCGAAATGGAGAACGGCCTGACAGGCCGTTACCTGCGAGCGTTTACCGCGGGCGTAACGGCCTCGCTCGTTCGTCGCAGCAGGAAACCGGCGCCGGACGACGACCTGACCGGACTGTAGGACTCAGTCGAGAGCGGCGAGATCGGCTTCCGCCGCGATGTAGCCGAAACCTGCCCAGCTCCCGCTGGATGCAAGTTCGCCAAGCATGCGGCGGGCGGTCTCGACATGGCCCTCGGTAAAGTGCCAGTTCGCGGCGCCGTAACGTACGGCAGCGCCTGACGGGTCGTCCGCCGCGCCATCCAGCAATTCGTCCAACGACAGCTCGCCCCTGTAGAACAGGCAAAGGCGATGGTAGCTGTCATTTTCGATGATCGTCATGTCCGGTGTTATCGAGCCCAGTACGGCCAACGCATCGCCCGGGCGGCCCATCCGGCGCAGGATCATGTAACGCCAGTGCGTCGTCGAAACGCGATTATCGTCATTGCGCGAGACCTCGAACCCGTTTTGGTAGGCGCGCAGCGCGTTTTCCCAGTCCTGCTTCAGGTAGTAGGCAAGCCCGAGGTGGTACCAGACATTGCCGTGCAGGCTGCTCAACGGAATACCGTGATCGTTCGGTTGCCCGTCGGGCTCGACTTCGTTCTCGGTACCGCGGATCAGGTCCGCCGCTTTTTCGAGATCGGCGATGGCGCGGTCGAACTCCCGTATGCTGATATAACGGTGTCCGCGATGCCGGTACATGCGGGCATCGTCCGGGTGCTTCTGTATACCTTCGCTGAACGCCAGGATGGCTCCACGGTAATCGCCGGCATAGGCCAGCCGTCGTCCCAGCCATATGATACTGTCCGCGTCACCGGGATCGGACTCGTATGCCGCGCGTGCCGCCGCAAGATCGGCTTGCGCCTTCTCGCCCGGCGCCGGCGAATACAGGGCGCGCCCGTCCAGCGCAACCGCCTGCGCAGCTTCCGGAACGTCAGGCAGTATTCCGTTCTCCGCCAGCACCGACGCGGCTGCGCAGAGACCCAGGACGCCGAACAGTCGCACCCGTGTCATGATCCTCCCCTGGGACGTCACATGCGTCCGGTCAGCGTCTCGATACGCTCCGACATGCCGTCGAGCAAACCAGCGACGACCTCGATCTGGCTATCCACAATGTCGTAGTCGCGCTGCTCGATGGCCTCACGCACACCCGGCAGCGTCTTGACTCCGTAGCCCGTGTAGAACCCCGGTGCATAGATGTGGTGCTTGTACCAGCTTCTGCCCGCAAGTCCTTCCTGCCGCGTCAGGAGCCGCTCCGTCGTATAAAGGAGATCGTTTGCCTCCGGTGACGGCTCCGCCCCGGCCTCGACAGCAGCCTCATACGCCTCTGCAGCACTCTCCAGGCGCTCGAGCGCGTTGCGCAAGGGAGCGAAATTGAAGTGCGGAACCGGCTCCTCGCGCTTGGGCGGCCCCAGGCTCCGGGTCGGGTCGAGCGCTGCTGCAAAAGTGCCGTCGTCCAGCCTGCTGTTCGAGAGCTCGGTTGCCTTGCGCATTGAATCTGCCAGCTCTTCGAGCTCGGTGACATACAGCGCGATGTTGTCCGCAAAGCCCTTGAACTCGAACGGCAGCCGCGGCGCGTTTGCCATGCGCAGCGTTGCACGCCCGGCTGTCTGCGCCAGGGCAACACCGTAGACCAGGCCCGGGTCGACCCAGGTCGTGTAATGTTCGTAGGTGTCGTACAGCGTATGGTAGCTGCCGTCGTCGGCTTCGCCGCCAAACGCCAGGTTCGCGGACGCGATGCCCAGGTGCTGCAGGAATGGCGTGTAATCCGACCCAGAACCCATCGGATAGATGCGCAGATCCGCCCGATCGGCCGCATCCTTCCTGGCGCGATCGGTATCGGCCTGCATTTTCAGCCGGGCGCGCGCGCGATCCTTGAGTGACAGATCCATGCGCGGATCGCGCACGTCCTCGATCACCTGGTTGAAGAAGCGTTCCAGCGTATGGCTGCCGCCCACGCCAATGAACCCGCGACCGTTGCCGTCGGTATTGATATAGGCGACGGCATTGCGTCGCAGTTCGTCCGCGTGGTGCTCGGCCCATTCCGTGGAGCCGATGAGCCCCGGCTCTTCCGCGTCCCATGCGGCATAGATGATCGTGCGGGCGGGACGCTTGCCCTCGCGAGCCAACCTTGCGACCGAGCGCGCTTCCGCCAGCATGGCGACCATGCCCGAAGTCGGATCCGCCGCGCCGTGATTCCAGCCGTCGTGGTGGTTGCCACGAATGACCCATTCGTCCGGATAGGCGCTACCCTCGAGCCGCGCGATCACGTTGTAAGCCGTCACCAGGTCCCAGCTGAACTCGAGCTTCATCCGGACTCGCGCCGGACCCGGGCCGAAGTGATAGGTGATAGGCAGCGCGCCGCGCCACTCGGGTGGGACGACCTCGCCGTCGATCGCTGCCAGCAGCGGCAGCGCGTCGCGATGGGAGATCGGAAGGACGGGAATCTTCGTCAGCGTCGGCGCTTCGTCGACGGCCAGGCGCCTGGCATCGACCGTTGCGCCGATGCCCGGCGTCAGCACGTCCCCGGGATAGGTCGGCATGTCCATGACGGATCCGCGCTGCACGCCGCTCGCATGCTTGAACGGTCCTTTCGGGTAAGGATCGCCGGCACCATAGCCGTCATCGGCGGGATCCGAATAGATTATCGTCGCGAGCGCTCCCTTCTCGCCGGCAAGCTTCGGTTTGATCCCGCGCCAGGATCGCCCGTACTTCGCGATCGCGATCTTGCCCTCGACGCTAATACCATGGCGCTCGAGCAGTTCGTAGTCCTCCGGTATGCCGTAGTTGACGAAGACCAGTTCACCCTCGACTTCCCCGTCGATCGAAAATGCGTTGTACGGCGGCAAAAGCTCTTCGCGAACCGACGTGCTAGGGTCGGCCGGCAGCGAGTCCTCGTCGAGCGACGCCTGGAAGCTGCCGGGCGACACGAGCTCGAGCTCGCGCGTCAGAGGTTTCGGCAGAAGCACCCGGTACTCTGCGATGTCGACGTCGTAGCCCCAGGACTCCAGGAGGCCCGCGATGAATTCGGCCGCGTCTTTGCCCGCGGCCGAGCCTACGTGATGCGGCTTTGCGCTGAGGCGTTTCAGCCAGCTGTCCATGTCCTGGGCGCTCAGATCCGAGTCGTATTCCGCCTCGAGCCGCTTTTGTGCAGCCGCTCCGTTTTCGTCGAAGCCGAGCAAATCGCCGGCATGGGCTGCCACCGAGCAAACGGTGAGCAACATTGCGCTGAACCTGTATTGCATGATTTCCCCCAGGGTTTTCGTACTGACCCGGTCTTCGCCGCCGGGTACGATATCGCCGAACACTATAGCCGAGATGCGGTCAATCGACGATGCGCTCGCGGATCTCTCGCAGCGTGTCCTTCACACGCGACGCATTTTCCGGTCCCATTCGCAACAACAGCTTGCGGCCGCTCGACTGGGCTTCGAGCTCGGGGTCCGCGTACTGGTACAGCACGTGCGGGCGAACCAGCTCGATCGGCGCCGTGACCTCGGGCGTATCCAGGAGGTGGTCGATGACTTCGACCACTCGGTCGTTGAAGTAGCCCTCCGGATAGCCGAGCCCGACGTAGGCGTCCTGGAAAAGCGGGTAATAACGCCGATACACGCTGACCAGTGCATCGACGTCGGCATTGTCCAGCCTCCCGACGAGGTCACCGTAGCGGCTGTAGTTCTCCGGTTTGAGCGTGAACTGGCCACTGCCGTCCTGTCCATCGACGGCGAAGGGCCCCGGCAGGCCGCTCAATGGCCGAATCCGCTCTGCGACATGGCTGCGGGGCAGGTTGTCGACGGTCGCGACGATCTTCTCGATCAGCCCCGACTCCACGAGCAATACGCTGATCCCTGCGCCGAACAGGTCGGCCAGTTCCAGCTTGAAGTAGCTGTCGCTCTCGTCGAGTGGCGGCAGCGGCGTGAGCTCCGGCCTGCCCTCGCGCTCGGGCATCTCGGGCGGCAGCGGATAACGGGGCCCCATCGTTTCCACGGGCTCGCCACCGGCTGCCGGGGTCGGAGTTTCGGCAGGCAGAGGCGGCTCGACTCGCGCGAGGAAGTACCATGCTGCCAGGGCCACGGCGAACACCAGCAACACCGGGACCAACCAGCGGAAATTTTCGTCGTTCATCGGGACAGGCCTCCAGGGCGGGCTGCTATGGTAACGCGCCGTCAATTCGATTGGACAGGGCCGGGGGCCTGCCGTTCGGCCGCTCGCGGCCGGCACGCGATGCAAATGCCTCCATTTGCCGCCAGGCCGGCAGTCGACCTATCATGCCCGCCCCTCTGTTTTTGCAGGTAGGCCGCCATGCGGCGCATTCTTTCCCTCGGCATTATCCTGATGACGCTGTCGGCATGCGGGCCCAAGCCCGGCGACGCACCGGCGTCGGCCGGTATCGAGGACCTGGCCCGCGAGTACCTGTTCCTCGAACTGGCGACCGGCTGGCACGATCCTGCCCACGTCGACGCTTACTTCGGGCCTGCCGAAATCCAGGCGGAGGCGGAGGCGTCCCAATTGTCGCTCGACGCGATCAGGGTACGGGCGACAGCCCTGGCGGCTCGGCTCAGGGTCCTGCAAGGCGAACGCACGGGCCCGGAATCGGCCCGCCTCGACGGGCTACTGGCCCGGCTGCAGGCCATGGAGACCCGCATCGCGCTGAACCAGGGAAGTACCCTGCCGTTCGATGAGGAATCGCGTCAGCTGTTCGGTGTCCAGGCGCCTGACCTCGACGCCTCTTACTTCGAAGCCATCCTCGCCGACATCGACGCGCTGTTGCCAGGCGACGGCCCGTTGTCCGAGCGTGTCAACGACTTCCAGGATCGTTTCGTGATTCCGCCCGATCGGCTGTCCGCCGTGTTCGACGCGGCCATCGCGGAGTGCCGGCGCCGTACGCTGCAGAATATCGAGCTACCCGGCAATGAGTCGTTTACGCTGGAGTACGTCACGGGCAAGCCCTGGTCGGGCTACAACTGGTACCAGGGCAATGCGCAGAGCGTGATCCAGATCAATACCGACCTGCCGATATTCATCAGCCGGGCAGTAGATCTGGGCTGCCACGAAGGCTACCCCGGTCACCACACCTACAACGCGCTGCTCGAGCAGAACCTCGTTATCGGCAAGGGCTGGCTCGAGTTTTCTCTATACCCGCTGTTCAGCCCGCAGTCGCTGATTGCGGAGGGCAGCGGCAATTATGGTATCGACCTGGCGTTTCCCGGTGCGGAGCGCATCGAGTTCGAGAAGAGCGTCCTGTTTCCGTTGACCGGCCTCGACGCGACCGAGGCGGATCGCTACTACGCACTGCAGGGCCTGCTCGCGCGCCTGAGTTATGCCGGCAACGAAGCAGCACGAGACTTCCTCGACGGTCGCATCGACCGCGACCAGGCCGTGCAGTGGCTCGTCGACTATGCCTTGAACTCGCCGGAACGCGCGCTGCAACGCACGCAATTCATCGATAGTTACCGAAGCTATGTGATCAATTACAACCTGGGTCAGGACATGGTACGCGGCTACGTCGAGCGGGACACCTCGACCGCCGACGATCGCTGGGCACGTTTCGAGAGGATGTTGTCAAACCCTGTGTTGCCGCGCGACCTCGAGTAAGAGTAGTTGCCATGCTCGACCCGCCGCTGTTCGCAAGCCTGGTCGGGTTCGCGGTGATCAGCTCGATTACGCCCGGCCCCAACAATCTCATGCTCATGTCCTCAGCTGCGTTGTTCGGCTGGCGCCGCACGGTTCCTCATCTGGCCGGCGTAGTCATTGGGTTCGCGCTACTCATGGCCTCGGCCGTATATGGCCTTGGCGCCCTGGTCCAGAAATGGCCATGGCTGGTCATGGTGGTAAAGCTCGCGGGCGTCGCCTGGCTCGGCTGGATGGCCTGGCAGTATTTCGCGGCGGCGATACTCATCGCGTCGAAAGTTCGTTACCCCGACGACGTCCGAACGTCGCGGTCCCTGCGCTTCTACGAAGGGCTGCTGCTCCAGCCGGCCAACCCGAAGGCGTTGCTACTGGCCACATCCAGCGCGGCGGCTTACGTAGGCATCGCGGACTCGATCCACGTGCGCGCGCTGATCATCGTCGGTGTGTTCTTTTTTTGTGGGCGCACCCTGCGTTGTCGCCTGGATTGCCGCGGGCGACGTCATTCAGCGCCTGTTGGCGACGGGGCGCTATACCGCAGCGATCAATGTGTTGATCGGCAGCCTGATTGTCGCCACCGCGGCAATCATCCTGAACGCCTGAGTTCGGGCCCGGTTAGCGGTCAGCGACGCATGCCTCGAATCACTTCCCGCTGACGCGACCAGGACCCGGCCGGCTCAGCCGGCTTCTTCGGCCAGGCGCAGCCTGCGCCGCTTGGTCGCGAGCAACACCGGCAGCGTGCGCCGGCGCGGCACGGCCGCGGGCTTGCCAACGTAGAAGCCCTGGGCGTAATCGACACCCAGTTCCGCAAGCATCGAGAACGCCGGCGCGCTCTGCACGTACTCGGCGACCGTCTTCATGCCTGCCTCTCGGCCAATCTCGGCGATCAGCCGAACCATCTTCTGGTCAACAGGATTCTTGACCAGGTTTCGAATGAACGAGCCGTCGATCTTGATGTAATCGACCGACAGTTGCTGCAGGTAACCAAGCGAGCTGTAGCCCTTACCAAAGTCGTCCAGGGCGACCTCGCAGCCCAGCTCTCGCAATGCGGCAATCTGCTTCTCGACATGAGACAGGTGGCGGACCGCCAGATTTTCGGTGATCTCGAACATGAACCGGTCCGGCCGAACGCGGTGCTTCTCGAGGCATGCAACGACGTAGCTCGACAGGTTTTCTGTCTCGAACGCGCTCGACGAAAGGTTGATCGCAAATCGCAGGTCGGGCTCATCCTGGCTGTAGTGCGCATACGCCTGGATCGCATGATCGACCATCCACGCATCGATCTCCGCCATCAGGCCGAAGCGTATGGCTGCCGGCAGAAACATGTCGGGGCCGATGATATGCCCGTCGTCCATGCGCAGACGAACCAGGACTTCATGGTGACTGGTCTCACCGCTCACTATGTCGACGACCGGCTGGTATCGGAGTATGAATGCGTCGCTGTCGATGGCCTCGCGCAGCTTGCGCATCCAGCCAACGTCGGCGGCCATCTGGTCCGCCTCGCGACGCGAGACCTTGTAGAACTCGGCGCGATTACGTCCACGCGCCTTCGCTTCGCGGCAGGCAATATCCGCCTGCGCAATCAGGTCGTCATGCGTGGCCTCACCGCCTTTGATCATTGTCATGCCGACACTGCAATGCACGTGGAACACGGTCTCATCCTCAACGTGAGACAGTTGCCGCATGTCTTCGAGGATGACTTCGGCCATTTCCGTGGCTTCCCGCTTGTTCACGCCGGGCGCCAGGATCGCAAACTCGTCGCCGCCGAAGCGCGCAACAATGCCATCGTCACCGACGGACCGCGTGAGCCTGTCCGCAACCTTCTTGATCAGCCGATCGCCCGCCGGATGGCCGCAGGTGTCGTTGATGTATTTGAATTGATCCAGGTCGACGAAGAACAGCGCACCGCGAGCCCGCGTTCGCGAGGCCGACCGCAGTTCGCGATCCAGCTCTTCGGAGAATCGACGCCTGTTGAACAGCCCGGTAAGCGGATCGTGATTCGCGAGTCGCAGCAGGCGAGCGTCACGCTCGCCGAGCGCCGTCGCTGTCGTCTCCAGCGCCTGCACGATCTCGGATATTTCCCGGTGTGCGGCCGGCTTGAATTCCACCGCCAGGTTGCCCTTGGCGAGTTCGGCGATCGGCTTTTGCAGATCCGAAATCGCACGAAGCGCGCGGCGCAAGGACATGCGTCCGAGGAAGCCCGACGCCGCGAGAAGGACCAACAATACGAGGATGGCAACCTTGATGTTGTTCAGCAAATTCTGATGATATTCAGCGAAGTTCAGTTCCAGGCGGACGAAGCCGATGAGTTCCATTGCCGCCTCTGGCTGCTCCGCGAACGGGTCGAAGTCGAACAGACCGTCGTTCGCGATCGAAGCGGTCCAGATCGGTGCAAAGATCTCGAACTGCTGGATATTGAGCAGGCTGCTCTCGATGATGTAGGGCGTGTCCGTGCCGACAAGTGCAGCGGTTTTCGCGAGGATGTCTGCCGACAGCGACTCGACTTCGCCGCGACTCGGGGTGTTCGTGCGGTTGCTGACGAAAAGCAGCCGTGAGCCGTCCTGGCGGAAGTAGCTGACTCGCTCGATTTCCGGGTACTTGTTGATGTAGCTCTCGAGGCGCAGCGTTACCTCGTCCGTGTACGGCAGGTAGAGGGGGGCCCCGAGTTCGTGCAACTCCTCTGTCCACTGCATGGCCCAGCGGCTGTAGTTCTTCTGCAGCACCCACTGGCCGCCCCAGTAGAGGCCCGCAATAGCCAGGGAACCGATGACTGCCGTGATCAGTAGCTGAAGCGAGAGAATCTCGTGAATCAGTACTCGCTGGCCGCCGAAGCTGACGAACCGTCTGAGATCGTCGCGCAACCTGGCATGGCTGAGGACTGATCCGATCCAGGTCCTCAACGTGTGCTCCCGGCTTTTCGCACGGCGCCGCTGGCCACGGCTGTCGTGGCTTGGCCATTCGTCCGAACGATTATCTGCGACAGCGGAGTCAGGGGCGAGACTGCAGTGGCCGGGCCGTCGAGCAGTCCCTGGACAACGGTAACGATCGCCTCGGCGACGTCCTGGTCCACCGAGGTCGTACTCAGGGTCGCACCCAGGGCCAGCAGGGAGTCGTTGAACACGGCAACCTGGACCCGGTGCCTGCCCGCATATGCCAGCATTTCTTTCAACACGTCCGAACTCAGAATCCGGTTGTCCGGAAACAGCCAGAAGCCGTCGATGTCGGGGACCAGTCGCGTAAACAGGTACAGGGCCTCGCGGTCTGATTGCGCCAACCGGTAATGCAGGCGCATCCCGCGATCCTGGGTGACGCGCGCCGCTTCCTCGATCAGCGCTTCGTGACCTGCGCCGAGAATCGCGCCGACATTCTGCAACTCCGGATTCAGTGCCTGCCAGGCATCAAGCTGCAGATCGAGTGGTGGAATCGATGAGACGCCGCGAAATCTCTCACCGGCGCCCTGCAATTCACCAGTATTGAATACTTGCGAATAGACGACCGGCAGATCTTCGAAGCTTGCGGCAAACACCGCGGCCCGCATGCCGATAGCGACGACCGCGTCCACACTACCGGCGCGAATGGCGTCGTGAGCTTCTTTCTGGGTAAGGCTCTTGTCGGACAGATCGTAGATCTCGAAGTCCTCGAGCAACCGGGAGAGCTCGTTAGCGACGCCCTCGTAGGCCGCGGCGCGGCTGCTCAGTACGATAGCGACCGTCGGCGGATGTGGCGGGGGCTCGACGATTTCGGGTGCAGGCTGGACCGGAACGGGCTCCGGCTCGGCGACTACCTCGGCCGGTTCGACAGGGGCCGGAGTCGGCGGCAGCTGCGGCTCGGCAACAGGCTCCTCGGGCCGCTCGACGGAGGGCAACAACGAGCAGCCGGCCATCGCCAGGCTCATGACGGCGAGCAGCGCCGCGTGGCGGGGCCATCGAATTCGAGTACGCGTGCTCACTGTCGCATTGCCTGTTCCGGTGGCCGCTGCACTGTGCAAACGACCGTGCAGGCCCAGGACTCTCCCCGGGCCGAAGCTTTACCAAACAGGATAAACACCGGCGCATTCGTCGCTACGACGCGTGTCTCAAAACGGTCTGTCGCCGGCCGGTCCCGCGCGTAACCGGGCAAGGTCGGGCCGGATTATGTCCACCCGGAGTCACTCGGCGTTACGCCGTTTACCGGACGCCAATCAATAACTTGAGGCGCAACGGACCTGGTTCGTTGACAGTCTTCCGGGGACTGTGAAACGCTCGCTCGACGTTGACAAAGGCACCGCTTCCGAAAGGAAGCTTCGCAAAGCTACCGGTCTACGGTTTTCGAACTACGACAGCGGGGTTACCAACATGAATTTCCTACTTGGCATTACGCCATGGCCGGTCGTTTCCGCCTTGCTGTGGATTACACTGGCGGTCACATCCCTGTACTTTGCCCGTCCGACCGCGCACCGCGCGATACGGGCCGCCGCGCGAACTCTGCACCGGACGTTCCGCGTCGCCGCAAGCGCGGTCTCGAAGGGTGAGGCCAACCTGGTCCGCCGCAATCGCGAAGTGTTGTTAGCCGCCGGCCAGGAAGCCAAGGAACGCGTCATCGAGCGCGAATTCGACCGCGTCAGCGAGACGGTCAGGCGCGACCTGGCCAATTACTCCTCGCTGCATCGCAACCTGAGCGAAGCGATTGGCCGAATCGAGGAAGATCACCAGAACGCCGTCGACGTTCCGCCCGATCCGCCCGGCTGGGTACAGGCGGTCGAGGCCGTCGCAAATCTCGACAAGCGGGAGGGCCGCGTCGGCATAGGCAACGTGCTGTCCGACATTCACAAATCCCTGGTCAAGGCGCACCAGGAGGCAATGGGCGTCTACCGCGAGGCGAGTGGGCGCCGCCACGCACTGCTGCGCAAGATGCGGCCCGACTGGCGGCGCATCGAACAGGCGCTTGGTCACGTCGGCAAGAGCGTCGACAGCCTCTTGAAGCGGTCGGTAACGATCGACCGCCACATGCAGGAATACGAGGACATCGTTTCCGGCCATGACCGTGCGGTGTCCATCCTGTCCTCGTCGTCGCTGGTCTATTTTTTCGTCTCAGCTTTCGTATTGGTGGTCGCGATAGGCGGCGCGACGATCAACTTCTCGCTGATCGCCAGGCCCATGGCCGAGATGGTCGGTGGCACAAGCCTGATCGGCGGTTTCCGCACGGCGGATATCGCGGCACTCGTCATTATCATGGTCGAAATCTCGATGGGTTTGTTCCTGATGGAGTCGCTGCGGATCACGCGGCTGTTCCCGGTGATCGGCGCGCTGCCGGACAAGACCCGCGTCCGAATGATATGGATCACGTTCACTATTCTTTTCCTGCTCGCAACCGTTGAAGCAGGCCTCGCTTACATGCGGGAGGTATTACTGCACGACGAGCTGGCTACCAGCGCATTGCTTCGGGGAGGCGACGAAGCCAGCGCTCTCACAGGGCAATACATGTGGATCACTACCGCAGCCCAGATGGGCATGGGTTTCATCCTGCCGTTTGCACTGACCTTCGTCGCGATACCTCTCGAAACTTTCGTGCACTCGCTACGCACCGTTGTCGGCGTTGCCGTGATCGGGCTGCTTCGATCCTTGAGCATGGTCCTGCGGCTGATCGGCAATGCTTGCCGTTACATAGGATCCTTTGCCGTGCACGTGTACGACCTGCCGCTCTTCATACCGCTGTGGCTCGAGGAAAGGAGTGGTACCGGCACCGGCACGCGCGGCCGGCAGGTTATGCGGGAGGCAAGGTCATGAACAGGATCTCTGCAGTGTTGCTGTTCGCTGTATTGGGCGCATGCTCGGGTTCTTCCGGCATGCCTGGTAACAACGGCGTCTACATGCTGCTCGATACCTCCGGCACTTACCGCGAAGAACTGGTGAAGGCCGAGCAGATCATCCGCTTTACGCTCTCGCGGCTGGATGCGACCGACTCGTTCGCAGTAGCCAGGATCGACACCGGCAGCTTCAGCGAAAAAGACATTGTCGCAAAGGCGACCTTCGACGACAGGCCGAGCACCATGAACCGGCAGAAGCGCGTATTTGCCGAGCAAGTGAGCAAGTTCGTAGTAAGCGCCGATTCGGCACCGTACACAGATATCACCGGCGGGCTGCTGCAGGCTGTGGAATACCTGAATGAGAAAAGCCCCGGCCACAAGACGGTGCTAATCTTTTCCGACCTCAAGGAAGATCTGCAGGCCGGCTATGTGCGTGACATCGAACTGGAACTCGAGGGCGTCAGCGTCATTGCATTGAACGTAACGAAACTCCGGTCCGATAACGTCGACCCGCGCGACTACCTCGGACGGCTGGCCACCTGGCAGGACCGGGTGGAAAAATCGGGCGGAAACTGGCGCGTAATCAATGACCTGGATACGCTCGAGGGGCTGCTCTGAGCGGTCGCATATGGTGATACCGTGCGGGCGGCGGCCCCGGCTCCTTTGATACAATGCGCGATTCGGCTGTCTTGCAAGGAGTAACCGTATGGCCCAGCCGGCGAACATTGTCGATTCGAGCATCAACCTGGCGCGCCTGCGCGACATGCGAAAGCATGGTGGCACCGCGCTTACGACAGGTCTCTCCGACGACGTCATAACGCGTTTTCTGAAGAAGAGCCCGGCCCTCGCGCAGGCGATCGAGCAGGGCTACGCCCATTTCGAGGACCTGCGCAAGCGGCGGCCGGAGTTACTGGCGCTCGACGAAAAGGGGCAGATCGATGCCGTACAGGCCGGCATCGTCAACTTCTACGCGAGGGATGCCGTCAATCCCTACGTTGCCGCGGGCGCGAAGGGGCCGTGGATCGTCACGCTGAAGGGCGGAGTCGTATACGACTGCGGCGGCTACGGCATGCTGGGCTTCGGCCATGCGCCGGAAGCCGTTCTCGAGGCGATGAACCAGCCACACGTCATGGCCAATATCATGACGCCCAGCGTGAGCCAGCTGAGATTCGTCGAGCGACTCACTGCTGAACTCGGTCACACCCGCAGGAACGGCAATCCGTTTTCCCACATTCTGTGCCTGAATTCCGGCTCGGAGTCGGTGACGATCGCGTCGCGGCTCGCAGACGTCAATTCCAAGGAAATGACCTCGCCCGGTGGCCGCTACGAAAACCAGCCGGTCCGTGGCCTGACGCTGAAGGGCAGCTTCCACGGTCGCACCGACCGACCGGCGCGTTACTCGGACTCATCGATCCGGACGTATCGCAAGTACCTGCGTTCGTTCGAGGACGAGAGCCACTTGCTCACCGTGGCGCCGAACGATACCCAGGGTCTCGAAGCCGTTTTCGCCCGCGCCGACTCGGAGGGTTTTTTCATCGAAGCCTTTTTCATGGAGCCCGTGATGGGCGAAGGAAACCCGGGGCGGGGCATTACACCGGAGTTCTATGCGCGCGCCCGCGAACTGACTGCACGGCACGGCACGATGTTCATGGTCGATTCGATACAGGCGGGGCTGCGCGCGCACGGCGTCCTGTCGATCGTCGATTACCCGGGCTTCCAGGATCTGCCGGCTCCGGATATGGAAACCTATTCGAAAGCCCTGAACGCTGGCCAGTACCCACTGTCCGTGCTTGCGATGTCCGAGCGGGCGGCGCAGCTGTACCGCAGCGGCATTTACGGCAATACGATGACCAGCAATCCGCGCGCGCTCGACGTCGCCGTTGCAGTACTTGACAGCCTGACGCCGGACGTTCGCCGAAACATCAGCGACCGGGGCGCCGAATTCGTCGAGAAACTCGGCAAGGTCAGGGACGAACTGGGCGATGCGATCGTCAAGGTGCAGGGCACCGGCCTGCTGCTGAGCTGCGAGCTGCACGAGCGCTACAAGGCGTACGGCTCGAACAGCACGGAGGAGTACCTGCGCCGACACGGGCTGGGCGTCATCCATGGCGGGCAGCGGTCGCTGAGGTACACGCCTTGCTTCCTGATGACCAGCGACGAGGTCGACCTCGTCGTCTCGCTGACACGGGACGCGCTGGTCAACGGACCGGCCGCGAACTGAGCGTTGCGATCCGCGCAAAGAACTCGCAAACCCTAATCAATACAAGGACCTGAGCGACCCCACGCCGATCAGGTCCTTGTTTTCCCGGCGTCCGTCATTGGGGTATGCTTCCGGCTCGGCGCACCTGGCCGTTGCCGGGTGCGTATCGGCGCCCCGGGCGGTGGGTGCCTCCAGCGGGGGAAGTCCATGTTCGTAAACAGTAAAGTGCCGGCCGTTGTCCGGGTTCTCGTACTTTTTTCCGGCTGCGCCGCAGCGCCTCTGGCCGTTGCCCAGCAGAGCCCGGGAACGCAAGACGGCGAGTGGCATTTCCTCGGCGGCGACTCGCACCACACGCGTTATTCGCCGCTCGAGCAAATCAACGCCGCCAATTTCGAGGATCTCGAAGAAGCCTGGGTATGGGACGGGGCCAGCTTCAATGCGGCAAGCGGCCGCTCGACGCCGAGCTACATCGACGGAGTCCTCTACACGGTGGCCGGGCCGCGCCGCCATGTCGTCGCGATCGATCCGGCGACCGGCGAGACCATCTGGTCGTATCGCGAGCCCAATACTTTCCGCTACGAGTACTCGATGCGGAAGGACTACGGCAAGGGCATTGCCTACGGGGAGGTCGACGGCCGCGGAGTCATCTACATCATCTCCCCCGCTTTCTTCCTGACGGCCCTCGATGCGAAGACCGGCGAGCCGCTCGAGGGATTCGGCAAGAAGGTACCGATCGAGGGTTTTCCCGAGACCGGCGTCGTCGACCTGCTCGCCGATCTCGGCCACGAGTTCGACCCGTATCACGGCATCTCGCTGGAGCGCGGTTACATCACGTCGTCGTCGCCGCCCATCGTCGTTGGAGACGTCGTCGTCGTCGGGAATTCCGCGGAACAGGGCTATAACCAGTCCCGCATCGAGAACGTCCCTGGCGACATACTCGGCTACGACAAGAGGACCGGTGAGTTCCTGTGGAAGTTCAACGTTCTTCCCGGACCGGGCGAGTACGGCCACGAAACCTGGGAGAACGACAACTGGAAGATCGTGGGCGACATTTCGTCGTGGGCGCCGCTGTCCGCCGACCAGGAACGCGGCATCGTATACGTCCCGACCAACGGTGCGACCATCGACTTCTACGGCGGCCACAGGCCGGGCGATAACCTGTTCAGCACAACGCTGCTTGCGCTCGACGTCAAGACAGGCAAGCGCGTATGGCACTTCCAGATGGTCCATCACGACATCTGGAACTACGACACGCCGACGGCACCCGTATTGCTCGACGTGAACATGGATGGCAGGACGGTCCCCATCGTCGTGCAGGTCACGAAGCAGTCGTTTGCCTACACGTTCAACCGGGAAACCGGCGAGCCGATCTGGCCGATCGAGGAGCGGCCCGTGCCGGCGTCGCTGATACCGGGCGAAAAACTGTCGGAGACACAACCGTTCCCGACGAAGCCAGCCCCATACGATATCCAGGGACTGACGCACGATGACCTGATCGACTTCACGCCCGAACTCCGGCAGCGAATGATCGAAATACTCGAGGAATACCAGATAGGCCCGTTGTTCAACCCGCCGCTGCATCGCGACAACGACCTCGGCAAGAAGGCCGCGCTCTGGTGCCCCGGTGATATCGGCGGCGTAAATATCGACGGGCCGGCGGCCGCCGATCCGACGACGGGCATCCTGTACGTTACGTCCCGCAAGCACTGCTCTTACCGGATACCGGCGCCTGGCGCGGAGCGCGATGCGCTGATTGAAGCGCCGACCGGCACGACGCTGGCGCAGTACGTCGTGCTACCCGGGTACGGGGCTGTCCAGGGACCCGACGGCCTGAACATGTTCAAGCCGCCGTATAGCCGCATCACCGCGATCGACATGAACACCGGCGAGCATCTCTGGTGGATACCGGTCGGCGAGACATCCGACCGAGTCAAGAATCACCCGGCGCTGCAGGGCAAGAACATCCCGAACACCGGCTTTGGCACCGAGGTCGCGCCGATGGTGGTCACGAAGACCTTGCTCGTCTATGCCGGCAGCGGCGGCCCGGGCACGCCCTACCTGTACGCCGTGGACAAGGCCACCGGCGAGCAACTTGCACGAATCGACGCACCGGCCAAATCGAGCTACGGGATGATGACGTACATGCACGAGGGTCGTCAGTACATAATGCTGCAGACGGGGCCGAAGCTTACCGCGATGGCCCTGCCTGACGAGGACGAAGAAGAGGACGAGGCTCACTGATCGGGATCCTGCCGGCCGCGGTTGAACAACCGTGGTCGGCAGCGGTCATAGAGCTGGGCCAGGAAATGCTTTGGAAGAGCTTGATATGAGGTTCGCAGTACGACTTCTTACGACGGTGCTTGGACTCGGTGCGGCGTCAGCCGCGATTCCGGAGTCGCTTACGGTCAATGACCGGGTATTTACCAAAGATCAGGCCGAGAACGGCGAGGCGCTCTACGAGGTGAACTGCATTGCCTGCCACGACAAGAAGTACTTTCGCCCGGTGTTAAAAGCATGGGAGGGCCAGCCCCTCGGCGTGCTGTTCAACGTGATGAGCGCATCGATGCCGCAAAGCAATCCCGGCGCGTTGCCCGACAAGGATTATGTAGACATCCTCGCTTACATTCTTTCGCAGAGCCGGTATCCGGCCGGCGACTCCGAACTGAGCGTCGAGAACGGCGCGCTGGACAACATCACGATCGCCGCACGCGACTGACGGCGAATAGCGCCGGCGGTAGCCGCGTACGGGGCTTTGCGCCCTGCGTAACGTGCTTTGCGGCCCTGCCGCGATGAGTCTATGCTAGGACAGTTCCGGCCCAGCGCCGGGGCCCATTACGAAATTCAGTTTCCACAAGCCTGGACTGAGGCCGGCGCCGGACCGCCCGGGTCAGTCATGATCGATATTACCTGGGGGGGTCTAACGAATGGCAAGAATCATCGGTCTCAATCGCCGTGCATTCATCAGGGGCGCGGGCATGACGGCGCTTGCCGGCGCGATAGGCGCGGGGAGTGCTCCCGCGATCGCAGCGGATGCGACGCGCGCCAAGCCGGCCAACGGCAAGTACAATTTCGACAAGGCCTACAGCCGCATCGGTACCGACAGCATCAAGTGGGACCGTCAAATGCAGCGTTTCGGCGCGGCAAACATCGAAGTCGGCATGGGCATCGCCGATATGGACTTCCAGGCCGCGCCCTGCATCGGCGAAGCTCTAGCCGAACGTTGCAGTCACGAGAACTGGGGCTACCTGTCGAACACGGACTCGCTGAAAGAGGCGATCGCCGCCTGGAGCAGCGAACGCCACGGGTATGAACTGGATCCGGGAATCATCCAGATTTCGGACGGTGTTCATCCAGGACTGATCGCCACGTTGAACGCGGTATCGCCGGGCGGCACGAAGGTGCTGATGAATACGCCGACCTACAATGGCTTCTACAGCGACCTGCGAGCGACGCGTACCCAGATCAACGACAGCGAGATGTATGTCGATGCCGACGGTGTCTACCAGATCGACTGGGACGATCTCGAGGCCCGCATGACGCCGGACTGCCACGCCATGCTGTTGTGCAATCCGCAGAACCCGACCGGAAACTGCTGGTCGGAAGAAGATCTCCTGCGCATTGGCGAACTGTGCCTCAAACATGAAGTAACCGTGCTCGCCGATGAAATCCATTGCGATTTCGTAATGAAGGGCCAGAAATATACGCCGTTCGCGAGCCTGCCCGACAAGGACATCGTCAACAACAGCCTGACGTTCAAGGCGATAAGCAAGACCTTTAGCCTGGCTGCGATGAAAAGCGCCTATTTCTTCTCGACCAATCCCGTCCTCCTCGAGAGGGTCCGTGCGCATCATCATCCCACAACGAACACGCTCGGCGTGGTCGCCAACGAAGCCGCCTACCGGCACGGCGGGGAGTGGTTCGATCAGCTACTCCCTTACATCGATCAGAACCACGATTTCGCCGAAGCCTTCATCCGGGAGCGAATTCCGCTGATCAAGTACAAGAAGGCGCAGGGCACCTATCTTGCCTGGGTGGACGTGACGGAGCTTGCGGTCGCGGTCGACGCTGCGGGCAATGCGGAAAAGGGCGGCTTCACAACACCCGAGCAATACCTGGAAAGCTGGCTGGCCGAAAACGCACATGTACAGCTGCAGGACGGCTCATGGCACGGCACTGGCGGTGCAAATCACATGCGCATGAACCTGGGCGCTCCGCGGCCCATGATCGAGAAGGCGCTCAACAACATCAGCGAAGCCGTCAAGAATATCTGACCGGTTTCGGTTGCTGGGCAGCAGGGGCTCTCACGACGTGAGAGCCCCTTCTTTTTTCGTTCCCCGGAATTCCGTCAGTGCTCGGCGGCCGCGGTTGCGGGCCCGTCGAGCACGTCCAGCGCGCCGGACACGTACTTCAGATCAGGAATGGCATGACCGGTACGCCGGGCCACGATCACCTCGCTGTCTACCATGCCCGCGGCCGTGTAAGCGCCATGGACCTGGTTCGCGATCACCCGGTTGACCTCGTCGTCGGAGCCGACCAGGAAAACGTAGCGGTTTTGTTGCATGGCCACCAGGTCCCGGGGTCCGTCCGTCTGCTCCAAGGGCTCTGCGCCGCCGATATAGAGCGCACCCCTGAACACGCGCGGGTACGCGGGGGCCAGCAGTCCGGCGACTCGCGCGCCGCCGGAGAATCCGGCCAGGTACACGCGGTCCCGGTCCAGCTCGTAGCGATTGGCGATTGCGCCTGTCGCCAGCACCGCGAGCGCGATGCGCCGCGCTACCACTTGCCGGTTTCCCGAGCGGTTCGCCGCAATCCAGATCAGGTTTCGTTCCTCGAGCAAAAGGCCCCAGCCCCTCGGCAGGTTGCCTGCATCCGACGGGCTGATGTAGACGATCAGGCCCGCGGGCCGGGCCGGGTCGTAGGCGTCCGGCACGAAAACCTCCCAGCTCACCGACCCGTCCGGCGGCAGTACGGCAGCAATGGCCTGCGCGGCTTCAGCCCCGACGAGACCCGCCGGAGTCCCCTCGAGCGTGTAGGCGCCGGTCCGTACGCGCTCTTCCGACCGTGCCACGCCGACGCAGGCCGCCAGCAGGACGAAGAACATCAGCAGGCCCGCGGCGAGGCCGCGCATCGTTCAGAGCCCGGACCAGCCGGTAACCGTCGCGATGACGACGGCGACGAGCCGCACGAGATCGTCGACGTCGACCCACTCGTTCGGTCCATAAAAACCGCCGGCCAGCGAGCCGATGCCGTAGGCCGGCGTGCCGAGCAGGCGTATCGGGTAGCGGATGTCGCCGGCGTAGTGATTGGGATAGGCGGCGGGGGCCTTGCCGGCGAGGTCCTCGATGGCCTCGCGAAGCACGCGGCTCGCCGGTCCGTCCCAGTCGGCGGAACCCGGATTGGTCCGGTAGCCGACGGGTTCCAGTTCGATCGCATACTGCTGCCCTGCGCCGGCGTATGCGTCCAGGAACTCGCCGATTTCGGCTCGGGCAACGTCCAGCAAGACCGACCACGTGTGCGGCTCGGAGAACTTGAGGCGCAGTCGCGCGCTGGCGGAATCCGCAACGGACCCTATCCGGTCGCCGCCGGTAACCTGTCCGACGTTTATCGACGTGCCGGCGAACGCACCGTTGCGCAATCGACCCAACATCTTCCAGCACGCGTCGATTGCATTACCGCCGTCCTCCCAGGGCGCGGAATCGATGCTGTTCACTTCGAGCGGTTCACCGCGCCAGCCGCGCACGCGCAGCTCCAGGTCGAGGATGCCCTGCACCTCGTTCTTGATGTCGTCCAGGCCACGGCCGGTCTCCGCCGGGTGCACGTACAGCACCGCATCGAGAACCTGGCCCGAACGTCTCAGGCGCTCGAACACGGGCAGGCTGCCACGGCTGCCGCCGCCCTTGCCGTGCAGGCTCATGACGACCGGCAGCGGGCCGCCAACGGACGCCAGGGCCGCCGCGGCCACGAGCATCGCCGCTACGCCGCCCTTGTCGTCCGCCGTGCCCAACCCGTACAGGCGGCCGTCCCTCTGCACCGGCTCGTAAGGGTCGGTTTCCCAGCCGTCCTCGACCAGGTGCGTGTCGATATGGGAGAACAGGCCACAGCCGGAAGCGGTCGAACCCTCCGGCCAGCCGACGACATTGACGAAGGGTCCGTCGCCCGCCGGACTCGGTGGCATGAATTCGGGATGGGACTCGTAGTCGCTGGGCCGGTCGGCGGACGCTTCGACCCGGTACGGGAGCCGGCCGAGGTAATCCCGGACGACTGCCTGCGCCTGCTCCGCGCTCTCGCCCGACTGGCTGCGTATGCGCACGAGACCGGCCAGCAACTCGACAAGCTCGTCGCGCCTCGCCTCGGCCAGCGCCAGCGCTTCCCCCGGCAGCATTGCCGCCCGCGCCCTGGCCCATGGCGGCAGCAGCGCCGCCGACGCCGTGAGCCCGCCGGCGGCCACGAAGCGGCGCCGCGTCAGCGATCCGGCCTTCGACGTCGGGCTGGTCATCATGCGCTCTCCCTCAGCATCCGAAATTCTGTTGTGCCATGGTCACCGCCGCCTGCACCGGGTCGATGACCGGCACGCCCAGCGCCTCCTGGGCTGCCTGCCGGTGGGCCGCCAGCCCCGCGCAACCCAGGATCAGCGTTTCGGCACCGTCCTGCTCAACGAGTTCGCGCCCCGTCTCGATAATCTTGCCGAGCGTTTCAGGATCATTGGCAGCCTCGTCGACGCTGATCCCCAGCGGTCGCTCCCCGGCGTGAAAATCCTGCAGGCCGAGGCGACGTATGTAAGCGATATGGCGCTGGATCGACTCGCGGCCGAGCGCCAGCACGCCGAAGCGGCGCCCGTAGGACGCGGACAGGCCTGCGGCACTCTCGTGAATACCGAAGACCGGCTTCTTCGAAACCGTTCGCGCCTCTGCGAGGCCCGGATCCGAGTAGCAGGCGATCACGAACGCATCGTAGTCCACGTTGTTCGACATGATCTCGCGGACCACCATCGGCATCACGGTTCGTATGTCCTCGTCGGTTTCTATGCCGAAGGGCGCTCCCGCGAGCGTCGTGCAGACGATCTCGCATTTCCCGGGCTTCCGGAGGGTTTCCAGGGCCTCCGCGATGCCTCGCGTGACGCTTTCATTGGAGTTCGGATTGATGACCAGTATGCGGCAGACGCTCATAAGCCGAGATCGACTCCGAAATTGCGGTCGGGATCGAGTTCCGGCGCCAGCGTGCCCGGCATGCCCGTCGTGTCGATCTTGCGCCGCGCGATGAATTCGCCGGAACCCCGGCCTGCTTTCAGCTCGTTGTTCTCGACGATGACCTCGCCACGCCGGATGACGGTCACTGGCCAACCCTCGATTTCCATGCCTTCGTAGGGCGTGAATTCCATGTTGTCGTGCAGGTCGGCAGCCCGCACGACACGCCTTTGCTCCGGGTCCCAGATCGCGATATCGGCATCCTTGCCCTCGGTAATCGATCCCTTGCGATGCTCGAGCCCGTATATGCGCGACACGTTGCCCGCGGCGAGCTGCACGAAATGATTCAGGCTGATTCGCCCCTTGCGATAGCCCTCGGAAAAAAGCAGCGGCAGGCGCAGCTCGATGCCCGGCAGCCCGTTCGCAATTTTCGGGAAATCCGGCGTCGGGCCCGCGTGCAGCTTGCCGGTCGAGTCGTAGCGATATGGCGCATGATCCGAGGAGTACACCTGGAAGGTGCCGTTCTGCAGGCAACGCCAGATCTCGTCGCGGGACGCACGATCCCGCAATGGCGGGCTGCAACAGAACTTCGCGCCGTGCATGTCGGGCAGATCCATTTGCTCGGCGTGCAGGAACATGTACTGCGGGCAGGTCTCACCGAACACCTTGTGGCCGGCATACCGGGCCTTTGCGATCAGTCGCGCGCCGGCCTCGGTCGATACGTGCACGATGAGTATCGGGGCATCGAGGAAGCTCGCAAGCGCGATTGCACGGTTGATCGCCTCCGCCTCGGCGACGCGCGGATGACTCAGGGCATGGTAGCGGGGCGCGACGTGGCCGCCGTCGACGAGCTTGCCGCTCATCCACTTGATCATCGCGTTGTTTTCCGCGTGGATCATCGTCAGCGCGCCGTGACGTTTCGCGACAGAGAAGATTTCCAGCATCTGCGCGTCGTCGACAATCAGGCGATCGTAGGTCATGTAGATCTTGAACGACGTGATGCCCTGCTCGATCGCGCGGGGCAATTCGTTTTGCAGCACGTCCTGTGTCGGATCTGACACGATCAGGTGAAACGAATAGTCGATTACCGACTTCGACGAGGCACGCCCATGGTAGGTCTCGAGCACGTCCTTCAGCCGGTTGCCGCGATGCTGCGCCGCGAAGGGCACGAAGCAGGTATTGCCGCCAAAGGCGGCGGAAACGCTGCCGGACCAGTAGTCGTCGGAGGTCATGATCCCGCCCGACGACTCCTGCTCGATGTGGCAGTGCGCCTCGATGCCGCCGGGCAACACGAGCTTCCCGCTCGCATCGATCGTTCGCCGCGCTTCGCCGAGAGACTTGCCGATCGCGACGATGCGCCCGTCCCTGATGCCGATGTCGGCCCGGAAGGTGTCGGCGGAATTGGCGACTGTGCCGCCGCTGATCTTGAGGTCGAGCTCCTGCATACCGTGCCTAAACGGATCGGATCAGGCCACCGTCACAGCGGACGATGCCACCCGTCACGTAGCTGGCCGGCTCGCTTACGAGAAACGCCGCGACGGCCGCGAATTCGTCGACCCGGCCATAGCGTCCTGCCGGGATAGTGGCACTGGCGGCCGCCATCACCTCCTCCAGGGTCTTGCCCGAACGCTTCGCGACAGCGCCGTCGAGTTCGTCGGTACGCTCCGTGTGGATACGCCCGGGCGCCAGGATATTCACCGTGATGCCGGCTGCCGCCACCTCGGCCGACAGCGATTTACTCCATCCGACGAGCGCGGAACGCAGCGTATTCGACAGGGCCAGGTTGGGTATCGGCTGAATTATGCCGGAGGAGGCGACTGTGAGGACCCGCCCCCAGCCGCGCGCGCGCATGCCCGGCAGGCAGCGCCCGGTGATGTCGATCACGCGCAGCACCATCGTGTCGAACTGGCTCGACCAGGTCTCCAGCGCCTGTCCTTCGACACCGCCCGGCGGAGGACCGCCGGTGTTATTGACGAGAACATCGACGGCGCCGAACCTGTCCATCGCGGCGGCATGCAGGGCCTCGGCCGATTCCGGTTCGCCGAGATCCGTTACGACGTAATCGGCGCTGCCTGGGCCCCGGGAGTTCAGGGAAGCAGCAGCCGCCTCGAGACGATCCCGGCCGCGACCGCACAGCAGCACGTCCGCGCCCTCTGCGCAGAGGCGGGCCGCGATGCCCAGCCCCAGCCCCTTGCTCGACGCCAGCACCAGCGCCTTCTTGCCTGTCAGTCCGAGATCCATGTTTACATTGCCTTCAGATTGCGTTCGACGCGCGCAATCAGCCGCGTCAGTTCCTCGTGATCGATTGCATTGAGTTTCGGGCCCGGCGCCCTGACCGCGGGCGACGCGATGACGCCCCGACGATGCAGAATCTCCTTACGCAGCGCAAGTCCGAAGCCCGGCTGCTGCTCGTGCCGGACCAAAGGGAGGTAGGCGTCGAACAGGTCCTCGGCGCGATCGATGTCGCCGGACCGATAGAGCCGCACGACCGCGACGAGCATCTCGGGATAGGCAAACCCGGTCATTGCACCGTCTGCGCCACGCGCGAGTTCCTGCGGAAGGTACAGGCCGCCGTTGCCAACGAGTACGGACACTCGCCGCAGTCCCTGCTCGGCGGCCGTCCGACGCACCTGGCTAAGCTTGCCCAGGCCAGGCCATTCCTCGTGCTTCAGCATCACGAGCTGCGGGAACTCGGCGACCAGCCGGTTGAACAACGGCACCGAGATCTCGGACTTCGTCGAGAAGGGATAGTCCTGGTAACACACGGGCACGTCCGGGCCCAGTGCGCGGAATACCTGCGCGAAGTAATTGTAGACCTTTTCCTCCGTGCCCAGGTTCGCGATCGGGGCGACCATGACGCCGGCGGCACCCTGGTCCATACTGCTTTTCGCCAGCCGGACAAGGTTGTCGAGCCCTGCGTTCGAGACGCCGACGATGACCGGCAAGCGGTCGCCGGCGCGCCGCAGCACGCGGGCCAGGAATTTCTCAGCCTCGTCGGGAGCGAGCTTGGGTGCCTCACCCATCATGCCGAGTACCGTAATGCCGGTGACGTCCTTCTCGATATAGAACTCGACCAGCCTGTCCGCACTGTCGAGGTCGAGCGATCCGTCTTCCCGGAACGGAGTCGCCGAAATGATGTACACGCCGCTGGCGGTCTCATCCAGTCTGTGCCTGCCCATGCCCGTGAATTCTCCCTGGCCGGTCGTTAAGGATTCGAGGCGCTGCGTATATATTTCCGGTCGCGATCCGTAACCTCGGTCGCATAGCGATTCTCGCCGGACAGGTGATCCCGCATCAAGGTCAGGAAAACGCCGGACAGCATCAGCAATGCCACGAGGTTTGGCAGCGCGCTGGCCGCGACCGAAATATTGGCAAGCGCCCAGAGATCGTCGACATTCGTGATCCCTGCAAAAACCACACCGGGCAGAAAATAGGCCCAGCGGGCCCAGCGGAAGAACCTTGCTCCGAACAGGTCCACGAGCGCCGTCTCGAAATAGATGTAGAAACCGATCTGGGTCGAAAGGCAAAACGTCAGTATCGAGATCGAGATGACCGCACCTGCGACCTCTGGCGAATAAAAGGTCGCAAACGCCTCCAGCAGCAGCTCGATGCCGGAACTGCCGTTTTCAAGAGCGCCTGACGACAGGATGATGAACGCGGTTATCGTGCAGACCACTGTCGTGTCGATGAACACCTCGGCCGCGCCCCACATTCCCTGCCGAAACGGGTGCTCGGTGTTTGCATTGGCGTGCACCATCGGCGCGGTGCCGAGCCCCGCCTCGTTCGACAGCATGCCGCGCGCCATGCCCATCTGGATCGCGCTGATAACCGCCGCACCCGCGAAACCGCCGACGGCAGGCGCCGGCGCGAACGCGTATTCGAGTATGCGAGCCACCGCGTACGGGAGCTGCGGGAAGTTCGCGCCGACAATGATCAGGCCTGCCGCCATGTACAGCAATGTCATGAACGGCACCAGTGCCTCGCAAAACCGTCCTATGCGCCGGACACCGCCGATCGCCACGACGGCGGTCACGATGGCCATTCCGGCAGTCGTCAGGTATGGACTTACCCCGTAGGTCGCGTCGAATGCACGGCCGACCGTATGTGCCTGCAACAGTGACGAACTGAAGAACGCATTGAACGACACTCCTATGCTGAACAATGCGGCGAGCGCCGGCCAGCCGAGAGCCTTGCGAATGTAGTGCATCGGTCCGCCGCGCACCCGTCCGTCTGCATCCACCTCGCGGTAATGGACCGCTATCGTGATCTCCGCAGCCTTCGTGATCATGCCGAAGAAAGCCAGCACCCACATCCAGAATATGGCACCGGGCCCTCCTATCGAGAGCGCGGTCGCCACACCCGCCATGTTGCCCATGCCGACGGTGCCCGCGAGCGAGGTAGTGGTTGCCTGGAAGGGCGTCATTCGGGCCGCGGCGGCTGCGCCGGGGCGGCGGACCAGTTGACCGAATGTGTTGCGGAATATGTAGCCGAAGCGACGGACCTGGAAAAGCCGGGCCTTGATCGTCAGGTAGACGGAGACGAACGCGATGAACGCCATGGTCCACGGTCCCCACATCAGGTCGCTTATGCGGCTAATCAGGTTCAGGAACTGGTCGAACATCCGGTCCGTTTGTCCTTTTTGTCATACGCCGGGGCTCGAGGCCACGGCGCCGGGCGAGCGCCCGATCATGCGGACCGGCGCGGAAAATTTCAAATGTAACGCTCCTGCCGGCCGACCGGAACGGCGGCCGATCCGCTATGCGCAACCCACCGCGGAAACAGCGGTTTTGCCGTCCAACGCTTCGGCAATTCGCGTACACTGCTCACCTCGGGAGCGCGGTCCGCCGGACGTGTGATTTCGAGCGCCCCGGCGCCTGATGCCCGCGTCACCGAAATAAAGCAACAACGCGTAATACGGGCCCGTCCGTGCCTTCAGAGCTACGGTCGAACGGCTCGCCATGCCTTTGAGGGGGGCACACCATGTCAGTCGACTTTATTGTTTCGGCACTTCGCCGACCGTCCACCGTGTTGATGGCCAGCCTGCTTGCGCTGGGCGCCTGTTCCCAGGGCGAAGGCCCGCCGGCAGCGGCATCCGCGCCGGGCGGAGGCGAGATACTGAATGCGCCGGACACGGACGGCGGCCAGTGGGGATACCTGGGCGGAGACGCGGCGCACACGCGCTACACTCCTGCGGACCAGATCAACCGGGACAACTTCGAGGACGTCGAGGAAGCCTGGGCCTGGGATGGGGCAAGTTTCGGCGCACAAAGCGGACGTTCCACACCCAGCTATATCAACGGACGCCTGTACACGGTCGCCGGCCCGCGTCGTTACGTCGTCGCGCTCGATCCCGTCAATGGCGAGCTGATCTGGTCCTACGGTGAACCGAAGACCGGCCGCTACGAATACTCGATGCGCAAGGACTACGGCAAGGGCATCGCCTATGCCATTGTCGACGGCCGCGAGATCATCTACATCTCGTCGCCGGCCTTTTTCCTGACGGCGCTCGACGCGAAGACCGGCCGGCCGGTCGAAAACTGGGGCAGGCGCGTCGAACTCGATGGCTTCCCGGACACCGGCGTCGTCGACATGCTGGCTGATCTCGGCCACGAGTACGACCCTTACCATGGCATCCCGCTCGAACGCGGCTATATCACGACCTCGTCGCCGCCAATCGTCGTCAACGGTGTGATCGTGGTCGGCAATTCGCACGAGCAGGGTTACTACCAGTCGCGCGTCGAAAACGTGCCCGGAGATATTCTCGCGTACGATGCGCGCACCGGCGCGTTCCTCTGGAAATTCAACGTCATCCCGCGGCCTGGTGAGGTCGGTCACGAGACGTGGGAAAACGACGCCTGGCAGTATACCGGCGACGTCTCTTCCTGGGCGCCGATGTCGGCGGACCAGGAGCGCGGCCTGGTCTATATCCCGACGAACGGCGTCACAATCGACTACTGGGGTGGTTTCAGCCCGGGTGACAACCTGTTCAGCACGACCCTGATCGCGCTCGACGCGAAAACCGGTCAACGCGCCTGGCATTACCAGCTCGTGCACCATGACATCTGGAATTACGACACGCCGACAGCTCCGGTTCTGCTCGACGTCAATATAGCCGGCACGCCGACGCCTATCGTCGTGCAGACGACCAAGCAGAATTTCGCTTACACGTTCAACCGCGTGACGGGCGAGCCCATCTGGCCGATCGAGGAACACCCGGTCCCGGCCTCGGAAATTCCCGGCGAGAAGCTGTCGCCGACCCAACCGTGGCCAACCAAGCCTGCGGCCTACGGCATGCAGGGCCTGGTGCACGACGACCTGATCGATTTCACGCCGGAGCTTCGCGAGCGAGCGATCGAGGCCTTGAAGCCGTACAAGATCGGTCCGCTGTTCAACCCGCCGCTGCATAGCGGCAACGACCAGGGCTACCGGGCCGCCTACTGGTGCCCGGGTGACGGCGGCGGCACGAACATCGACGGCCCGACGGTTGCCGACCCCGAGACCGGCGTCATCTACGTGTCAACGCGCAAAGCCTGCTCGTCGCGGATCATCGTGCCGGGCGAGGAGCGCGACAAGAACATCGACGCGCCAACCGGCAAGACTTTTGCTGCGTTTGCCTCGCTGCGCGCCGAGCAGGTCCGCGGCCCGGATGGTCTGCCGCTGTTCAAGCCGCCCTACAGCGAGATCATCGCGATCGACATGAACTCCGGCGAGCACCTGTGGCGCATCCCGATCGGCGAGACGCCACAGCGCGTGCTGGACCACCCGGACCTTCAGGACATGGAGATCCCGACCACCGGCACCGGCGCGAATGCTGCAATGCTCGTAACCAAGACGCTGTTCATGTATGCGAGCGTCGCCAGCGATGGCACGCCAATGTTGTACTTCGTCGACAAGGCCACGGGCGAGCTGCTCGGCGGCGTCGAGACGCCGGCCGAGACCGGCTACGGGATGATGAGCTATGTACACGACGGCAAGCAGTACGTCGTGCTGCAGACCGGCCCGAAGCTCACGGCAATGGCGCTGTACGACGAGGACGCAGACGCCGGCGGCAATCACTGATCCAGGAAGCGTTCGACAAAACGGCGGGCACCGCGTGGCGGTGCCCGTTTTTTTTGGTTTCGCGGAATGCTGGCGGCGTCCTAATCCGGGCAGGCAAGATTTTGTCGGTCGACGACCTCTCCCGGCAACTCGCCCGTCAAGCCGCCGTCCCTGATCGCGAAGCGGCCGTTGACCAGCGCGTGGACGACACCTTCGGCGAGTGCGGTGGGGTTGGTGAAATCGGCGCGCGGCCGATAATTCGCGAGATCGATGACGACAATGTCGGCCTTGCGCCCTTCCTCCAGGTAGCCCCGGTCACAAAGTCCGGCGAAGTCGGCCACGCGCCCGGAACTGCGATGCACGAAGCGCTCGACTGGAAACAGCTGGGCGCCGAGCACCATCTCGCGGTACACGGTCGGGTAAGTCCCGTACTTGCGCGGGTGACCCTCGGACCCGTCGGAGCCCGTCATGACCCAGTCCTGGATCGCAAATGCGTGAATGTCCGGAAGATCCATGTTGAAAGATGCGATCGAGGGGTCGCCTTCACGCACGACGGCCACGGCCGCTTCGATCGGATCGACACCCATTTCCTCTGCGATCTGCTGAAGCGTCATGCCGCGCCAGCGGCTGTCCGGGCCCGTTACGAGCAGCGTCTCCGCTCCGCCGCGCCGCCAGAGATTGGCTTCCATCTCCTCGCGAATGCCGCTCGCAAGGTCGGGGTTTGAGATGCGTTCGAACATTGCCTCGTCCGAATCGGCTCTGACCCATGCCGGGATCAGCGAGGATTCGAGGCTCGTGCCTGATGCCGGGTACGGATACTGGTCGGCCGTGACGTCAACGCCGCGGCGGCGCGCCTCGTCGACCAGCGCGATGATGTCGCCGCTTTGCCCCCAGACGTCACGCCCCAGGGCCTTGAGGTGCGCAATGTGTCCGGGCAGGTTCGCCTGCTCCGCGATCGCAATGACTTCCTCGACCGCTCCGACGAGCCCGATCGAATAGGAGCTCTCGTCGCGCATGTGAGAATCGTAGACGCCGCCGTAACGCGCCGCGACTTTCGCCAGCTCGATCACTTCTTCGGTCGTCGCGAAGCTGCCGGGCGTGTAGTAGAGGCCTGTCGACAGACCGAGCGCGCCCGCACGCATCTGGGCGTCGACGAGTTCGCGCATCTGGCCGAGCTCGCCCTCCGCGGGCTCCCGATTTTCGAGGCCCATCACCATCTGGCGAATGTTGCCGTGACCCGCATAGAACGCGGCACTTGTGCCCATGCCCTGGGCGCGCAACAGCCCGAGCGTTTCGGAGAGATCCGGCATGCCACCGCCGTCATTACCGACGAAGACCGTCGTGACGCCCTGCATGAGGAAATTGGCGTTTGCATTGCCGGTGGCGCTCTTCAGGTCTTCCAGCGCATGCGTGTGCGGATCGATGAACCCCGGCATGACGGCGAGCCCTGTCGCGTCGATGACGAGCTCTGCGGGGGCGTCGGCCGGCGCATCGATGCTGGCGATCCGGTCGCCGATGACACCGATATTCGACTTGCGCGGCGGTTCGTTCCCGCCAGCGTAAACGCTACCGTTGACTATCAGCAGATCGTATTGCGCTGCCGACGGACCGTCGTCGCTACCGCAACCGGTGAGAATCGCCAGCAGCGCCGCCAGCAAACCGACGCTCGTAGCACACTGCAGATTTCGTTCAGGCATACACTCCCCGCTCTATTTCTGTCCGACCGCCGACGCCACATCTTGCGCGGTCGCGCAAGCCAGTGTCCACCCCAGCACGCCGTGGCCGACGTTGAGGTACAGGCCCGGAATCTTCGACGCGCCTACCACCGGCCGGCTCGAAGGTGTCACGGGGCGGAATCCGCCCCATGACTGCTTGTCCGCCACCCCGTAGTCCGCGGCCTCGGGCGCGAGCTCCCTGGCTATCTGCAGCAGCAGTTCGAGTCGCTCGTCGTCTGCGCGCACATCGAATCCCACGAAGTCGGCGAACCCTGCTATTCGCACCTGGCCCTTGATCCGGCTGTACACGATCCGCCTCTTGATGTTCGTGACGCTGATCGTCGGCGCCACCGGGCCCGGTGGCAGAGTCACACTGTAGCCACGGACCGGGTAGATCAGCGGATCGATGCCCAGCGGCCTCAGGAACGCCTGGCTCCACGGGCCGAGGCAGACGACGGCCGCATCGCAGGCCAGCTCGCCAGCCGCCGTACGAATTGCCGCCAGGCGGCCCGCGTCACGACGGATGCCGGTCACTTCCGTGCCGGGCCTGAACGTCACCCCCCTGTTCGACTGCAGCCAGTCGCCGAGTTCGACCGAGAATGCCTCTGCGTCGCCGACCTCGTCGTGTTCGGAGTAGACGGCGCCGGCTATCTCCTGCCGCATGGCACCGAGCGCGGGCTCCATCTCGATAGCCTCCTGGGGCGTCAGTACTTCAGTGACGCAGCCGTGCTGGAGTTTGAGCTCGCGCCTCGCCCGCGCCGACTCGAGGGCAGCATCGTCGCCCAGCACAACCAGCTTCCCTGCCCGGCGATAGGAGAACTCCAGGCCGAGCTCGTCCTGCAACTCCGCTATCAGGCGTGCCGAGCGCAGTGCGATTTGCAGCACTGCAATTGTGTTGTCGCGCGCCTTCGCGTTGGTGCACTGCGCGAGGAAGTGGATGCCCCAGGGATACAGCGCGAAATTTCCCAGTGTTCGTACGCGTATTGCCGGATCGAGGCCGAGCATCAACGAAGGAATTTTCGGCACGAACTCGGGACGTGCCAGCGAGTCCGTGTAGCTGTACGAGAGCTGCGCGCCATTTGCATGACTCGTCGCGCTCGCGACGGAAAGCGCACGGTCGACGATCGTGACCTCGTGACCGCGCTCGGCGAGATAGTAGGCCGTGGTGACGCCGACCACGCCGGCGCCGAGTACCACAACGTGCATAGGCTGGACCCAGTGAGTTTCCCCGGCGATTGTACCGGGCGCGATTCCCACTGCAATCTAAATCCAGCGCGCCGGGCAGCGGCCGCTGCCAGGCGCTTGCCCGGACTGCCGGATACACCTACCCTGCTGCAAGGTTCGCTTCCGATCGCCAGCACAACACATGGAACAAGCCGCCGTCGAAATGTTGCAGCAGCCAGGCTCGATCGAGCTGATCGCGATCCTGTATGCCTCACTGCAGTTCTCAGGCATCGTGGCTGCCGGGCACGCCATATTCAACGCGCGTTCGGCGCAGGGCGCTACGGCATGGGCGATAGCATTGATCGCGGCACCCATCGCGGCGCTGCCGTTCTACCTGGTCTTCGGGCGCAATCGATTCGTCGGCTATGTCGACGCACGGCGTAGCGCGGACACGCGGCACAGCTGGATCGCGAACCAGGCCCGCAACGTCTGCAATGCCTTCCGCAGCGAACTGCAGGATCGGGGCGGACGGCTGCGCTCGCTCGAACGCCTCGCCCACCTGCCTTTCACCTACGCTAACAGGGTGGATCTGCTGGTCGACGGCCAGGTGGCTTTCGCCGCCATGTTCGATGCCATCCGCCGGGCGGAAAAATACGTACTAATACAATTCTTCATCGTTCGAAATGACGACTTGGGCGAGAAACTTAAGGCGCTGCTCATAGAGAAAGCGCGCGCCGGTATCAGGATCTACTTCCTGTACGATGAGCTGGGCAGTAACCGTTTGTCGAACAAGTTCGTGAGACAGTGCCGGGAAGCCGGGATCCGCATCGAGCCTTTCCGGTCTTCCAAGGGTTTCACGATTCGCTTCCAGATCAATTTTCGCAATCACCGCAAGACGCTGATCATTGATGGCGACTATGCGTTTCTCGGTGGTCTCAACGTCGGCGACGAGTACCTCGGCAAGAGCAGCCGCTTCGGTCCGTGGCGGGATACCCACGTCTCGGTCGAGGGCCCGGCCGCGGACGCCGTGCAGCTGATCTTTACGGAAGACTGGCACTGGGCGACCGGGGAGACCATAGAGAACCTCGACTGGCAGGCCCGCCCCGCACCGAATTCGAATGCCGACGTCCTGATCCTGCCTAGCGGTCCGGCCGACGACTACGAATCCTGCAGCCTGATGTTCGTGCAGGCCATACACAGCGCCGAGCAGCGATTCTGGATCGCGAGTCCGTATTTCGTGCCGAACGAGGAAATCATCGCCGCGTTGCAGCTCGCCGGTTTGCGGGGTGTCGACGTCCGAATCCTGCTGCCCGCCAATCCCGATCACCTGATGGTGTACTTCGCGTCATTTGCCCACATGAAGGCGACCGGATCCAGGGGCATACGTTTTTACCGATATACCGAAGGCTTCATGCACCAGAAAGCTTTCCTGATCGACGACGTCGCCGCGGGTGTCGGTACGGCGAACCTGGACAACCGCTCGTTTCGTCTCAATTTCGAGATTACGCTGCTGAGCACGGACAGGCCCTTCGCTGCCGAGGTCGAAGCGATGTTCGAGCAGGACTTCGCGAAGTCCTTGCTGGTGCCGCACGACGACATAGATCGTCGCAGCCTGCCGTTCAAGATAGCATCGGCCGCTGCGAGGCTGATGAGCCCCATACTGTGACGCGCTCGGGCGTCGCGGGCCGCACCCGGCACCGGTAGACCGCGGGGCGGGCTCCTACGACGGAAGGGCCAGGTCTTCCAGCGGCACGTAGTCGAAGTCGAAACCGAAGCAACGCGGCGCTACTACAGCCAGCGCCTGCGGCGAGCGGTAGTGCTCCGGGCAGCCGACGCCGAACACGCTGACCCGCTGCCCGTAGCGCAGCCGCTCCGCGTTGATCGGCGTAGACGTCTCGTAGTCGAGTATCGTGATCAGATCCGGCACGCTGGCCAGCACGCGGTCGTCCATGCGCGCAACAAGGTACTCGTTCTTGATGTCGACCCGGAGCGGCGGCAAATTGCGGTCGAAAGCCTCGATTGTCGCCGCGCCTATGTCGTAGCCCCCGATGATACGGCTCTGCACATCGACAACCTTGCCTGTATACAGGTGCCGGAACTGGCCATAGATCGACCGGGCAAACGCCTCTCCGAGCGGCTCGATTATGCTGTGCGCATTGCCGCGGTACTCGCGCAGTATCCGTCCGATCTCGATCGAGAACGAGATCGTTCGCGGTACGATCGATGCTTTCAGTTCCCTGCCGGTCATCGGGTGCTCGCAGGCCGTGATCATGCCACCGGATGCCTGGGCGTAACTGCGAATCTGGCGTTCGTAGGTGAAAATCGAGCTCGTCGCAAAAGTCGCGATGTTGCCCTCGTAGTCCCGCGCAACAGCGGGCGTCGGCCGGACACCGCAAATCGGGTAGGTCATCATCTGCGCCTCGGGCAGAGCGCGCCCCATTCCGTCACCATTGACGACCGGGATACCACGCTCTACTGCCGCGACGATGGGCAGTAACGAGTTGCCGCCGCCGATTTCGAAGGACACGACCGCATCCACCTTGCGACCGACGTGCGCCTCGAATGCCGCGAGCGTCCGGCCGGCATCCGTGACGGACGGCAGTAATTCGAGGCTCACGGTAGGTGCGCCTACACCGCCGAGCGTCACTACGTATGCGTCATCGGCCAGGTCGTCCGGATCGATGATCTCTGCAGGCCCGAATTCCTGCAGCGCTTTTTCGGCCACGAGGCGCGCGACATACGGATCGCCGCCTCCCCCGGTTGCGAGGAACACAGCACCGAGCGAAAGATCCGGCAGGTCATGCACCCCGAGCCTCATCGATCCTCCTTCCGCGTCTTGCCGAGGCCTGCAATGTCGCCCACGGCCTTGACCCGCAACTTGACCGTACCCTCGGCCATGTAAGACACAGCGGTTTCGTCGACGTCGGCAATCCGTATCGTCTTCGGGTCGGCGCCCGCCGCCACCGCGTTGGCGGTGGCCTCGCGGCTCAGCGCAGCGATCGCCTCCTGGCGGGGCTGGCTGCGGTAGGACACAAGACGTTCGATCTCGCCGCCCACCTGGGCTATCGCGGCACCAATCGCGTTCGCGACGCCCGAATGCTCCGGGCAAAGCATTTCCGATGCCGCCTTCAACTTGCGGGTAACCAGCATGGCGCCACCGCCAACCAGCACTACCGGCATCGGCTTGCTGCTCGGCTTCATCTTCTCGATGGCGTGGTCGAGCATCGCAACGATCTGCTCCAGCCCGGTTGAGACGACTGCAGGATCCATCGCCTGGACGTGGGACGCTTCGCCGACCGAAGCCTTGCCCGCTGCGACGACCAGGTCGGTCGCGGTCAGTGTTTGCCCGCCGAAAACGAGCCCTTCGGTGACCAGCCGGTGACCGACTGACCGGGGGCCGATCGTCCGCCCTTCGTCCGTGACGAGGCTGCCGCCGCCGAGCCCTATGGCGAGAATGTCCGGCATCCGGAAATTCGTGCGTATGCCGCCGACCTCGATCACGATATTGGACTCCCGCGGGAATCCGTCCTGCAACACCCCGATGTCGGAGGTCGTGCCCCCGATATCGACGACGATGGCATCGTCGAGCCCTGTGAGCCGACAGGCTCCCCGCAGCGAGTTGGTCGGGCCCGATGCAAAGGTCAATGCCGGGTAGTTGCGCACGAACTCGGCGTCCATCAGCGTGCCATCATTCTGGCTGATGAAGAAGCGACAGCTCAGGCCGCGCAGCCGCAGCGCCTTGCCGAATGAGCTCACGACCCTGTCGGCAAAATCGAGCAGGGCCGAATTGAGCATGGCGGCATTTTCGCGCTCGAGTATGCCGAGGCGTCCCAGGCGGTGCGACAGAGTGATTCGTGCCTCCGGAATGGCGGCCCGCACGTGCCGTTCTATGCGGAGCTCCGGCTCCGGGTTCATCGGCGAAAACGACGACGCGATCGAAACCGCGAGGATTTTCTTCCGCCTGATGTCGACCACGACCCGATCGATATCAGCATCGCGCAGTTCGGCGAGCGGATTGCCATCGTACAGGTAGCCACCGGGCAGCATGTAGCAGTGGTCGCCCAGGCTCCGGGCGATATCATCGGGCCAACCCGTCTTCGGCGGCAGCCCGTCGCCGGAAGGCAAACCCACGCGGATTGCAGCGACCTCCGCCAGTTCACGTCGCTGCACGACGGCGTTCGTGAATTGCGTGGTACCGAGCATTACGGCCTCGATCGATGCCTCGGCCACTCCGGCCTGCGCCAGCACGACGTCCAGCGCCTCAATAATCCCGGAACTGACGTCGTCGGTCGTCAGGGCCTTGGTGGCTGCAACGACGTCATCGCCGTCCAGCAGGACCGCGTCGGTGTGCGTTCCGCCGACATCTATGCCGATCCTCATCCGACTATCCCGTGTCGATCGGCCCGGCCGTCGAAACGACTGAGCACGAAGTAGGCTAGCGCGGCGATGCCTATCGCGTCGATTGCCGCTATGCCGGTGATGGTCACGATGCCCTCCGAACCCAGGAGGGCGACGATTGCTCCAGTGAACCATGCGACGATGGCGTGTGGAACATAAAGCCGTTGCCGCGAGACCCGCTCTTCGTGGTATGCGCTGCGCCGCAACAGCAGGTAGTCGACGGCAATCACGCCGGCAACCGGTGCAAAAACTATTGCGAGGTAAAACAGGAAGGACAGGAAGCGATCCAGTATGTCGAAAAAAGCGGCAAGCGTTCCCAGCGCACCAAGGCCGGCTATCAGCAGCCGGTTCTCGAGCCTGGGAAGCGTTGCTTCGACGCTGAGCACGGTGCTGTAGAGGTTCAGCGAGTTGAGCACCCAACTGCCGGCGATCACGATCGCAAACGCGGCCCAGGACAACCCGATCAGGATCATTACGTCGAGCAAATCGTCGTTGCCGAAGGCTATGGCAGCCAGGCCGCCCGCTCCCTGGACGACCGACCCGATGACGAGGTAGGAGAGCACCGCCGTGTAAATCCCGCCGCGCCACTCCCGGATGAAGCGCGTTATGTCCGGCAGTATGATCGCGCCTATGATCACGCCGCCGACGACCGATGACATCGCGTGGCCAAAACTCAGCTCGGACGCACTGGCCAGTATCAGCGTCTCGCCGATCGGCCTGACGCCCAGCGCCTTTACGACCAGCAGGGCTGTCACCGCGATCAGCACCGGAACGAGGATCGTCGACAACGTATTGATTGCCCGGAACCCGTAAACTGTCGTCATCGTCATTACCAGGCCCGCGCCGAGTTCGACGACCCAGCCCGGCGCATCGATACCCAGCACGTCGTGCAATAAGCGGAGCACCGCGCCGCTGAACAGGTCGATATTGACGCCGAACCAGCCGAGCAGGGAGACCGCGAAAGCAAGATTCACCAGCGCCGCCCCACGCGTGCCGAACGCGACACGGGTCAGCATGTAGGAGCTGAGCCGAGTGCGAGCGCCGATTGCCCCGCAAAAAGCGCCGATTATCGACAGCAGCAGGTTGCCGCAGAGGATTGCGCTGAGCGCGGTGCGGGAATCGACGGCGTTCGACACTTCTATGCCGGTCACGAAAGTGGGAAGCGAGAAGGCGACCATCGCACTGATGAGTGCCACCCGGATCCAGCCGACCGTGTGCCCCTCCGGCACCGGTTCGGTGGCGAATTCCTGTGAGCTTTCCTGCATTGATCGTCGGGCCTTGCGCCGCGTTCTTATTCCCGCCCCGGCTTCGGCGCATGATGGGTGATCGCCCTGGGCCGGTCAAACCAGGCCACGACGCGGCCCCGGGGTGCCTCGGCGCGAAGCCTCGAACGCGAATCGAATTCACTCTAATTCTGGTTCAAAAAGTACGGCTGGACAGGCACTTGCGGTCGTGCGAAGGTCCTCCCGCTTCTTCGCGCTCGATCGATTGCGGCAGGCTGGCTGTGCGGAACGACAACTCCGGCGGCCGATCGGACCCGGTCGGGTGCGGGGAATTTTTTTCAGCCGGGGCGAAGGATTTTGTCGGTCCCGGCCGTCTAACCCCGGAACCTGTTCGCGGAACCGCCACATGCATCGACTTCGCTTCGCTCTCTCGAGCCGCTTCCTGCTCCTGCTGAGTTTCTGCTGGCTCGCCGAGGCGCCCGCCGGATTCGCGGCCAACACCGACCAGCTGGATCTTTCCTCGTACCGTGGCAAGGTGGTCGTCGTCGACTTCTGGGCCTCGTGGTGTGTGCCGTGCCGGCGTTCGTTCCCGTGGCTGAACCAGATGCAGGCGAAGTACGCTGACCAGGGCCTCGTCATCGTCGGCGTCAACATGGACGCAGAGCCCGGTGAGGCGGAGGCGTTCCTCGAAGAGTTCCCGGCGGACTTCCGGATCGTAGCCGACCCGGGCGGCGGCCTGGCGAAGCAATTCGACGTCATCGCGATGCCGAGTTCCTATGTGCTGGATGGAAATGGCCAGGTAGTCGCGCGCCACCTCGGGTTCAAGGTCAAGAAGCAGGACGAATATGAGGCGGCGATCCAGGACGCACTCAGCCAGCTCGAAGGTAACTGACATGCACAAATACATGAGTCGAATCGGCCTGCTGGTCGTCATCGCCTTCACGGCGGGTTGTTCATCCCTGGGCGTCGAGCCCTGGGAACGGGACGTGCTGGCGAAGGAGGAAATGCAGCTCGTCACCGATCCCGTCGAGGCCGGCATCGACGATCACATCTACTTCAGCAAGGAAGCCTCGAGCGGCGGCCGGGGTTTCGGCGGCGGCGGCTGCGGCTGCAACTGAGCGGACACTGAATATATGCCCAGGCAAGACAAGACAGCGATAGCGGCTTCCCTTGCGAGCGCAACCTGCTCGCTACTAGGCACACCCGCGGCAACGCCCGTACAAGCGCAGGAAGAGCCCGGCTGGGATCTCAACACGGCCCTGCTTTATTACGGGGAAAACGACGACCGCGTGCAGGACGTCAGCCTGAACCTGCAGGCAATCCGCAATTTCGTCGACGATCGCTTGCTGACCCTCGGTCTGGCGGTGGACACGCTGACCGGCGCCACGCCGAGCGGAGCAATCCCGTTCGACGGCCCCCAAACTTTCACGCGACCGTCGGCCCGGTCTACCTATACGACGCCACCCAACACGATCCCGCTCGACGACAGCTTTCTCGACACGCGGGTGGCGGTGAATGCGAGCTGGCAGCAGCCGCTCGGGCGCCTGTACTCGATCGGCGCAGGCTTGAGCGCTTCCAATGAGTACGACTACATGCATATGGGCGCGAACCTAAAGTTGTCGCGCGATTTCAACAAACGCAATACGACGGTTTCTGCCGGCCTCGCGATCGCGATGGACGACCTCAGCCCGGTCGGCGGCGCGCCGATACCTCTGTCGCAAATGCTTGGCGAAGATGACCGCTCGAACAAGACGGGCGACCAGAGCAAGGACGTGTTCGACGTGGTCGTCGGGCTTACGCAGGTCATTAACCGCAATCTCCTGGTGCAGGCGAATTATTCGTACAGCAATTCGAGTGGCTACCTGAACGACCCATACAAGATCTTGAGCGTAGTCGACGGCACGAGCGGCGATCCGGTACCGGCTGCCCCCGTACCCGGAGAAGATTTTCCGTCGCATCTTTATCTCTACGAGAACCGACCCGACGAGCGGACCAAGCACAGCGCTTACGGCCAGGCGAAGTACTACCTGTCGGGCAAGGTGCTGGACGTGTCCTATCGTTACATGACCGACGACTGGGAAATCGATTCGCACACCATCGATGCGCGCCTGCGCTGGCCGATGGGCGATCGCAGCTACCTCGAGCCGCACCTGCGCTATTACACCCAGACCGCAGCCGATTTCTACCGGATCAGCCTCGTCGACGGCGAGCCGCTGCCCTCCTATGCATCGGCAGACTACCGGCTGGGCGAATTCGACGCGGTGACGGTCGGCATGAAGTACGGCTGGAAACTCGCGTCGGGTCACGAAATGAGCGTCCGGCTCGAATACTACATGCAGGACGGGGATGCGCCGCCGGGCCAGGTCATCGGCAACCAGGCGTTACAGGAGCTCTACCCGGACCTCGATGCGATCATCGCCCAGTTCAGCTACCGCTTCGGCTGGTAGTGGATGACCGGAAGCCGCCCCGAAAGGGGCCTGCGGGTAAGGCGCAGGCAGGACCACGTCCTCGCAGAGTTCGCCGCGATGGGATGTCCCTGCGAGATCCTGGTCGACACGGATGACGAATCGGCCGCCAGGGAGCTGGCGAATGTCGTAGCGAGGGAAGCCTGGCGCGTCGAAGACAAGTTCAGCCGCTATCTCCCGAACAGCGTCGTTGCGAGGATCAACGGAAGCCGGGGACTACCGGTGCTGGTCGACGACGAAACGGCGGGTCTGCTCGACTTCGCCGCCTGCCTTTACGAGCTGAGCGAGCGGCGCTTCGACATCAGCTGCGGCGCGCTGCGGCGCGCCTGGGTCTTCGACGGGGCCAGCCGCGTTCCCGACCAGTCACTGATCGATGCCATCCTGCAGACCGTCGGCTGGCAGCGGCTGGAGTGGCGACGCCCGTCGATTACGCTGCGGCCGGGCATGGAGATCGACCTGGGCGGCATCGGCAAGGAGTACGCGGTCGACCGCGCTGTTGCGCTGCTGGCGGCGCAGTCATCGATCGCCTGCCTGGTCAATTTCGGCGGGGACCTGGCCGTCGTCGGCGCCCGGCGTGATACGGCCGGCTGGCAGGTCGGCATCGAAGCGCCGGGTAGCGATGGCCGCCGGGCTCACCGCCTCGTACACCTCGGGGCGGGCGCCATGGCCACGAGCGGCGATTCGCGCCGCTACGTAGAGGTCGACGGCAGGCGCCTCGGCCACATACTCGATGCGCTGACCGGCTGGCCGGTCGACAGCGCTCCCCGCTCGGTCACCGTAGCAGCCGACACCTGCACGCAGGCCGGCAGCCTCGCCACGCTCGCGATGCTGCACGGTCCGAATGCAGAGAACTTTCTCCTCGATGCCGGCGTCAAATTCTGGGTCGTTCGCTGACGCGGTGACGTAGAATCCGGCCGCCGGAAGTACGAATTGACAGCGGCAGCCAGCGTCTACACCCTGAATAACAACCCTGACGGACCTGCGTGTACCTCGCTGTCCACGCCTTGTCGACCCCATGCGCAGAATCCTTTTCCTTTGGCCGTTACTACTGCTCGGCCCGCCGGCCCACGCCGAACTCGAGATCAAAGGTATCTCGGGCGACCTGGAGCAGAACGTTCGCGCGTTCGTCGAACTCGGCCGGGAGGCCTGCGATGCACCGCAATGGCGGGTGAACCGCAGATTTCGCGCCGCAACGCGGCAGGCGGCAAGCGCTCTCGAGCCCTATGGCTACTACAATCCCGACGTCCGGGCGGAACTGGCCTTCGGCGAGCGCTGCTGGACGGCGACGCTGGCGATTCGCCCGGGCCCGCGGGTCACGTACCGGCACGTCGATGTCCGGGTCAGTGGCGACGCAACGGACGACCCGGGCTTCACCGGCTACGAACAGCCGCTCGGGCTGCAGAGCGGGAAGCCGCTCGTGCACCAGGCGTACGAGAACTTCAAGGAAATGCTGCAGGTTCGCGCCGCGGAGCGCGGCTATATCGAGGCGCGATTTACCGAGAGCAGCTTCGAAATCTGGCCCGATGAACTCGCAGCCGACGTAAGGCTGCAGTTCGAAAGCGGCCCGCGCTACCGCTTTGGCGACGTCCGGATCGCCCAGAGCGGCCTCGACGAGCGGTTGATCCAGCGGTATCTCGACCTGCCGTACGACGAGCCCTATGACGGACGCAAACTCACCGACGCATACCGGGCACTGTCGAACAGCGGCTACTTCAGCCGGATCCTGGTAACGCCGGAGTACGACGAGGCGGCGGACGGACGCATTCCGATATCGGTCGACCTGCAACCCGGCGATCGCATCGAGTACAACATTGGCGCCGGTTACGCGACCGACACCGGCATGCGTTTCCGGCTGGGCGTCAGGAACCGGCGCGTCAACACCGAGGGACACCGCCTCGACGCCGACCTGCGTTACTCGAAAGTCCGAACAGGCATCCTCGCAGAATACCGAAAGCCGCTGCGCAACCCGCGTACGGAGTGGATGAGCTACACGGGGGCGATCGAGAGCGAGACGACCGACACCTCCGAGAGCGACCTGGTCCGCGCCGGCGTGCGGCGCT